>Ga0208905_1000474_pt1 | contig 20149 bp, 13 predicted proteins | sample AntAceMetag02UKS_FD_184776 | JGI IMG/M metagenome (GOLD analysis project Ga0208905, IMG submission 184776) | Saline lake microbial communities from Ace Lake, Antarctica - Antarctic Ace Lake Metagenome 02UKS (SPAdes) (version 2) | ecosystem: Environmental > Aquatic > Non-marine Saline and... | reverse complement strand
AGAATGTGAATTGTCTTTGACCCAGGCCCATCTTTTTGCTTTTCGCCAAGCCGATATTATTTGACAAAGGGAGTGATATGATGTAGGGGGGCTCGGCTAAACAGAACGATAGTCAATAATTGTATTATCGCCTGCCCGGCCAGCCTCCCAGCTCCGGGCATTTTTATGAGATCCTGACTCCCGACTGTTTGTATAGCCTACCAAGTATTTGAGGTGTTTTAATGGAGTTTTTTATGTTTCCAGCTGTTCCCCCTGATCTTTCTCTCGTATGTCTATTTTTAGCCGTTTTTAGTATGATAGAATGATTCATCGTGGCAGTAATGTGTTAGGATCAAAACATATTTTTCTAGAAAAACTGATTTAAACTGAGCCAAAAACACGCGCCCTATCTTAAGACTTTTCCGTACACTCCCCACAGGGGCTATTCGGATACTGTGTTCATGCATTTTTGAAACTTTTAAACAGGATTTTCCGTTTGACCCCCAGGAGCCGATTCCATCGCCTCCTGATCATACGCCGCGATGGCACACGTCCCTGTCCAAGGGGTGCGCGTTTCATGCCGACACTATCTTTGTTTACTTCCTATCCGGAGGTGCCCTCGTTTACTGCTCCGACGTCTCTCCTATCACCTCATAGATATCGGGGGTAAAACGCGGCGTGCAGACCGCCAGGAAGAGCAACTCCTCATTCCCGGTGTTCGTGATCCGCTGCGGACAACCGGGAGGGATAAGGACAACATCTCCGGGTTTGACATCCCCGGAGGGCAGATCGCCCACCTCCATACGCCCAATTCCCTTAAGGATCAGGTAGCGCTCCGCCACACCCCGCAGGCGGTGGAGTTTCGTGGTAATCCCCGGTTCCAATCTCGCGCGCGCTATGGATGCGGCCTCGTCGTCCGCAGAATTCGACAGTTCAAAGATTAAACATCCCTCGTCCGTGTAGAACTCAGTTCCCGGATCACCCTGTATAATCTTTTCCTTCATTTCCCCCCACCTTCCTTTTGATACGCAGGCGCCTGGATCATATTCTCTGGCACATGCCCTGACATATTTACTGGAGAGCCTTTCCACGCATTCTGCCACCGGACGAATGGAATTTCCAGCATAAAAAAGAGGTGCGCAAATATTTCGACAAAGGGCTTACCTGTCCAGGCTTCATAGATATGTAATGGGCTCTCAGAGATACGCGGCAGGCCGTAGCGATTTGAAGATTCCTCTATCTTCTTATATATGTCGGGGGTGAAACTGGACGTGGATAGAATAAGGCGGCGAACCCATCGTCGATGGAAGCCGCCGCCTTATGGTGATACCGTCTCTCTACTACGCTATTACACGATTCCCTGGGCCATCATTGCTTCTGCGACCTTCGTGAAACCGGCTATGTTGGCACCATTGACGTAATTGCCGGGTGTGCCGTACTCATTCGCGGCCTCGACAGAGGCGGTGTGGATGCTCTTCATGATCCTCTTCAGATAGTCATCCACTTCCTCGCGGGTCCAGCTCAGACGCATGCTGTTCTGGGCCATTTCAAGGCCGGAGACGGAGACGCCGCCGGCATTCGCTGCTTTTCCGGGCGCATATAGAATCCCGGCATCGACAAAGGTCTCCACCCCTTCCGGCACGGTCGGCATGTTCGCGCCTTCACTCACAAACTTGATACCATTACTGACGAGATTTTTCGCGTCCTTCGCGTTGACCTCATTCTGGGTCGCGGAGGGGAATGCTCCGTCCGCCTTATGGCTCCAAAGGGGATTGTAATCAAGCGAAGGATCAACCGGTGTATATACCGCCCCGGGATATTTGTCGGCATACTCCTTGATGCGGCCGCGTTTGAAATTCTTGAGTTCCATGACAAAATCGAGCTTGCCGCGATCAATCCCCTCTTCATCGTATATGTATCCCGAAGAATCCGACAGGGTTACCGCCGTGCCGCCCAGGTCGAGGATCTTCTCCACCGCATACTGCGCCACATTTCCGGAACCGGATACGAGGCAGGCCTTCCCTTCGAGTGTCTCACCACGGGTGGCGAGCATCTCCGCGGCAAAATAGACCGCGCCATATCCCGTAGCTTCAGGACGGATCAGACTGCCGCCCCAGGCAAGACCCTTACCGGTCAGGACGCCTGTAAATTCATTGCGCAGTTTTTTATACATGCCGAACAGGAATCCAATCTCCCTGGCTCCGACACCGATATCACCGGCAGGGACGTCCGTATGGGGACCAATGTGCCTGAATATCTCGGACATGAAACTGTGACAGAAACGCATCACCTCAACATCCGACTTGCCCTTGGGATCAAAATTGGACCCGCCTTTTGCCCCCCCCATCGGAAGGGTCGTCAGGGCATTCTTGAAGACCTGCTCAAACCCCAGAAACTTGAGGATGCTCAAGTTGACCGACGGATGAAACCGGAATCCACCCTTGTAGGGTCCTATCGCGCTGTTTACCTGGATCCGGTACCCCCTGTTAATCTGCACCTCGCCCCTGTCATCCACCCAGGGCACACGGAAGATGATAACCCTCTCCGGTTCGACCATGCGCTCAAGAATCTTCGCCTTGCGGTACTCCGGATGTTTATCCAAGACCGGCGCCACCGACTCAGCAACCTCCGAAACGGCCTGAAGAAACTCCACTTCCCCAGGATTACATTCTTCGCACAGCTTTATAAACTCCAACATCGTTAAACTCTCCCTTCATTTGTTTTTTCCATTTCCCTGCATCACGGTATGAGAGGGAACCATGCTCCTCATCGGGCCTTACACCGGTAACGTCACTGCTGCCTGCCGCGAGGCAGCCTCATACTGACAATACCGAACTGCATATATAGCAAAAACAAATCGTTAGCACCGCGCAATCGAGCGGTATATATGATCGAACACGCATATCAGATTCATGGGTGAATCGGATATGCGTGCAGTTTTAAGGAACATTACATTTTAGTGAATACTACCATTGTGTTGTTAATGCAAACATAAACATCATAACCTGGTAAATATGTAAACGGAACTTACGCATACGCAACTTCTCTCCCCTCCGGCGAGGGAGCAGGGCCTCTGCCGGAACAATGCACGATCCATGCTCACTGTACTAAACACCGAAAACCATGCAGCAAAAAAACAGCCGCTCGTTCCGCGCGCCAGAAGTCCGTGATATCGAACAGGCGGGCTTGAATCATGGGTGTAATTGGAGGGGGTGAGGCTCAGCGAAGACTCCGCGTGAGTAGATAGTACAATTGTGTTGCACGGCAAGCAGAGGGACGATTCCCGGACATATTTTTTTGAGAGCCTTTTCACGTATCCTGCCATCAAATGGATGTAACTTCCATTATAAAAAAGTGACACGAGATAGTTCCACAAATGGTTGACCTGTCTCGTTTTGACAGGTATATCATGAGCCCTTAGAGATACGCAGAAGGGGCGTAACAAAAAGGATATTGCAAAGGAGAAAAGACATTACATCTCAATTCGGTCCGATACAGATTATAGAGGGAGAAGACGGCAGCCGATATCCCTACTGCCGTTCTGTTTTTATCGACGATGACGTGAAGGTGCTGATCGATCCCGGGGCGGGGGCCCAGCGCCTGACTGAACTGAAACAAAAATACCGCATCGATATGGTGTTCAATACACACTATCATTTCGACCATATCGCCTACAATTATATCTTTGACGACTCCCGCATATTGATCAATGAAAAGGAGGCCCCCTGCCTGCGCTACAGGAGGGCGATCCCCCCGCTCATCGGCATAGAGGAGGTGTACGGGAAGGGGTGGGTCGACGGCTGGCTTGAGCGGATCGCCGACCCCACGACCGAGAAAAGCCCCTATTCCCCCCAGAACAATCACGAATGGTGGCTCTCCACCGCCCGGCTGGATGGGGAATACAAATGGGGAGAAGTTCTTGATTTCGGGAAGACGAAGATGCACGTCATCGGCGCCCCCGGGCACTCCGGCGGTTTCAGCTGCATGTACTTTCCCCGGTACGGCGCGATCTATGTGGCGGATCTGGATCTCACACCCTTCGGGCCTTGGTATGCCGGGTCTGACGGCGATATCGATCAGTTTATCTCATCGTGCCGGGAGATAGAGAACGTCGACGCCGAATTCTTCATAACCGGCCATGAAGTGGGTATCCTCAGCAGAGAGGAATTCCGGGCAGGCATGGACGAATATCTGGCGATTATCGATGAGAGGGACCGGCAGATCCTCTCCATCCTGTCCACGCCCCTTTCGCTGGAAGAGGTAGCCCGGTTGGGCCTGATATACGGCAGGAAATATCATGTGGATGCCTGGGTATACATGTGGGAGTTCATCACGATCAAAAAGCACCTCCTGAGGATGGAACAGCACCAACGGGTATCCCGCATCGGCGACAGGTTCGTCGTCGTGTAGAAGACCCGTATCCATGTCCTTTCACTCCCTCACAAAAGATCCATGGGGGACGCCTGCTTCCTCCGTTATCCCATGAAAAATAGTTGTAACATGGATTGATATATTTGAGATATTTATCCCTAAGCAGTTGAAGGCCTTTCTAGCCTGGGGTGGAAAGAAAATACTTCTGTCGTTCAAACCATAGGGAGGTGAAACATGGACAAGGACGATCTGAAGAAATTTTTGGCTGGACTGTGTATCGTTACCCTCTTATCGGGGGCCAGCCTCTCTGTTGTCGGCTGCGAAAAAACCGGTGATAGTAGTTGAGGCAAAAAAACGGGTGCAGGTAGCACTCAACCGGAAAAACCAGCCAAAAGTAGTTGAGGCTAACCAAGCAGCGCAGTTAGCGCCACTTAGAGCAGATGAAAGAGTCACATAGGCGGTTATTGATTCTCATTCCCTGACGATATCTCACCCCGAACTCCTGAAACAGATTGTGCCGACGCGGCAGGGCATTGAGTGATCTCCTTCAGCCCCCAGGATTATGGTAAGAGGTCAACCATGCGAACATCCGGCACACCAAAGTTAGAAATGATCTATCCCGCATGCCGCGCGTTTCTTGACAGCGATGCATGGAACGCACTTGTCGCAGAGTATGCTGTTGAAAAGGATGCTCGCTTCTTCGAGGAGTTTCTCACGCGATGTATTCGCGAGCCCGGGCTTCCTGAATTTCTGCCCGGGCTCGCCCGTCTTGAATCTGCCATCGCCGAAGCACCGCAGCGGGGAAAAGTTATTCCCGTCGACGTTGAACAACGCGAAATTAATCCCACCCTCATCCTGATCGAGGCCTCATGGAAGGGGCTCCCTTCCCTCATCGATTCCGGAGCTGACCTGCCGCATGATCCTCCACAAAGGGGCGAGGAGCAGATTCTCGTCTGGTACCACCCGAAAAACGAGACCGTACGATACCGCAGCGCGACCGATGAAGATCTCCTCGTGCTCAAAATGATTGCGGAGGGTATCGATCCCGGTGTTGTGGCGAAAGAAGGAGGGGTGCCGACAGGGGCCGTTGAGGAAACCCTCGACAGGGCCGTTGAAAACGGCCTGATCCTCGAACCGCGCTCTCTCATCCGGCGCGACAGGGGAGATTCCCCGGCATGGCAGGACATAGACGAACAATTTATCGAATCATCCTTCTTTACCATTCAGTGGCACATTACCCAGGCCTGCGATTTGCACTGCAGACATTGCTACGACCGGAGTAATCGATCACCGCTCACGCTGGAGGCGGGCATCGGCATCCTCAATGACCTGGCGGCCTTCTGCACGAGCCGACATGTCCGGGGGCAGGTCTCGTTCAGCGGGGGGAACCCCCTGCTCTATCCCCACTTTTTTGATCTGTACCGGGCCGCCTCCGAACGAGGATTCGTAACGACCATTCTTGGCAACCCCACATCGCGGGAAAACCTGGAGCGAATAGTTGAGATCCAAAAACCGTTCCACTATCAGGTCAGTCTCGAGGGACTTGAGGAATACAACGATTACATCCGGGGAGATGGAAATTACAGAAATGTTATGACCTTCTTACCCATTCTCCGTGACCTTGGAATTCAAGCTCACATCATGCTCACCCTGACCAGAGACAATATCGATCAGGTATTGCCCCTTGCCGAGATATTACGCAACAAGGCTGACAGCTTTACCTTTAACCGATTGTCCCAAGTCGGAGAGGGGGCACAGCTTGCTATCCCCAGCCGTGATGAATACAGGGCCTTTCTGATTGACTACGTCGAGACCGCGAAGACTAATCCCGTGATGGCCCTGAAGGACAATCTCACCAACATCATTCTCCATCAACAGGGCGAGGAACTCTTTGGAGGGTGTGCCGGCTACGGGTGTAGCGCGGCATTCAACTTTATCGCCATCCTGCCCGACGGAGAGGCCCATGCCTGCCGCAAATTTCCCTCATACATTGGCAATATCTACCACCAGAGTATCGGAGATATATATGATTCCGATGCCGACCGCCGTTACCGTGCCGGGACCCAGGCCCAGGCATGCCAATCCTGTCCAATCCGTCCCGTCTGCGGCGGATGCCTCGCCGTTATGTACGGTCAGAACCTTGATATCTTCGAAGCCCGCGATCCCCACTGTTTCATGTAATACAAATCCTTGTGTATCTAAGACACAAAGCAGTGTGTGGCGAGGTCGAGTCGCTGTCACCCGTGTACAGGTGCGTCATCAGGTCCAACATGTTGGTAACTCAACAATTTTCAGGTTCACCTTGACTTATGGGTCATTAAATCCTACAATCTGGTAGTTTTGTGCGAGAGGGAGAAAATGATGGCGGGGAAAGGTTTGATATGAAGCAGGACCTGAGCACAAAGGAGCTTTTAAGAGGAAGGGAAATCGAGGAGCTGTCCCTCCTGTGGGAGATCAGCCAGGCCCTGGGACGCAGCATGGAGATCCGGGAAGTGGTCGGCCCGGTGCTCAACACCCTGGCAGAGCGTGTCGGGATGTCGCACGGCACATTGACGCTGCTGAACCGGAAGAGCGGAGAAATTTATATAGAGGCCGCTCACGGCCTTTCCGATGTAGAGAAAAGGCGCGGGAAATACCAGGTGGGAGAGGGCGTCACCGGCAAGGTGGTCGAAACGGGGAAGGCCGTTATCGTGCCGCACATCTCCGATGAACCGCTCTTTCTGGATCGTACCGGCTCCCGAAAAGATATCAATAAAGAGAATATCTCATTTATCTGCGTGCCTATCAAGCTGGGGAGGGAGGTCATCGGAACCTTGAGTGCCGACCGCCTCTTCGATGAATCAGCCCCGCTCAAGAAAGACATGCGGCTTTTGACCCTGATCGCATCAATGATCGCGCAGGCCGTCCGCCTCCGTCAGGAGACACAGGAGGAACGCGAACTTCTGATCCAGGAAAACCTGCGCCTGCAGAATGAACTCAAGGAAAAATTTCACCCTGCCAATATCATAGGAAAGTCAAAGGCAATGCAGGACGTGTACCAGCTGATAGCGCAAGTGTCCAAGAGCCAGGCCACGGTCCTGATCAGGGGTGAGAGCGGAACGGGGAAGGAACTGGTCTCAAACGCCATCCACTACAACAGCCTCAGGGCTCAAAAGCCCTTCATAAAGGTCAACTGCGCGGCGCTTCCTGAAACGGTCCTTGAGAGCGAACTCTTCGGACATGAAAAGGGCGCCTTTACGGGAGCCGTGTCACAGAGAAAGGGGCGGTTTGAGCTGGCCTCCGGGGGCACCATATTCCTTGACGAGGTGGGAGATTTTTCTCCGACCGTACAGATACGCCTCCTGCGCGTGCTGCAGGAACGGGAATTTGAGCGAGTAGGAGGAAATGCCCCGATCAAGACGGATGTCAGAATCATCGCGGCGACGAACCGCAATCTCGAAGCCCTTATGGAAGAGGGCAAGTTCAGGGAAGACCTGTATTATCGGCTGAACGTTTTCCCCATCTACATCCCCCCCCTGCGCGAGAGAAAGACCGATATACCCCACCTGGCCGATTTTTTTGTGGAACGATACTCCAAGATCAGCAACAAGCAGATATCCCGCATCTGTACGCACGCCCTGGACATGTTTATGAGCTACCACTGGCCGGGGAATGTCCGGGAACTCGAAAACTGCATAGAACGGGCATCGCTCCTCAGCACCGACGGCGTCGTGTACGGCTATCACCTCCCCCCGTCGCTTCAGACATCGAATTATTCGGGGACATCGTTCAGCGGCACCCTGCAGGAAGAGGTGGACCATCTGGAACATGACCTCATCATGGATGCCCTCAAGACATCCCGCGGCAACATGGCCAAGGCCGCCAAGACCCTCGGCCTCACAGAAAGGATTATGGGGCTTCGCATCACCAAGTATGGGATCGAACCCAAGAGATTTCGGACATAGAAGTAGGCAAAATAGTTCCTTTCTACCAATATGTAGCTCATTCTAAAGGGAAGGACTCCTTCCCTTCCGGCCTCTACAGCAAAATACCTAGGCATATCAACCATATGAATTGTCCTTCTCCGTAACGGCACGGGCTGGCACCGATGTTGCTGTGTGGTATCCGAGAAGCAGCGTGCCAATACATTCATTGTGGATGAAAGGGGAAAAAGGATGCGCTGATCTCCATCATAGGTGCAGGTCCCGCCGGTCTGTCGGCGGCATGGCAGCTTGCAAGGCGCGGGTACCGTGTCAGGATATACGACTCAGGGAGCAACCCCGGCGGAAAGGTTCGGCGGGCAATACCGAAAGACCGGCTCTCCGACGAGGCATTGGATAGGGATATGGACCGGATCTTCTCCCTGCCGATAGAACTGAACAAGAACCGGACGATAGACCGTGATACCCTTCAGAACCTCTATGACGAGAGCGATGCCGTTCTGGTCACAACGGGCGCGCACCTGACAAAGAGGGTCCCGTATCCGGGCGGCAAGAGGATCCTGTCGGGCCTGCAGTTTCTGATGGATATAAACGATGGGAAACCGATGGACCTGATCGGCCGCGAGGTGGTTATCATAGGCGCGGGGAACGTCGAGATGGATATGGCCTGCGAATCCTGGCGGCTGGGCGCGAAAAAAGTGACCACTATCGATATCCAGAAACCCCTGGCATTCGGAAAGGAGCTGGACCTGGCAACAAGTCTCGGGACTGAGATCCTGTGGCCGAAGCAGATCGAGAAGGTGACCAGCACGAGCATCTACCTCACCGACAAAACCGGATAAAAGCCCTGTCCCCAAGAGCAGGATCAATACCGTATATTTCGGCGGCGAGGTGGGCGCTATCGAACGGTGTATCAGTTGCGGCACCTGTATTCTCTGTGATACATGTATCGAGAATTGTCCCCAGGAGGCTATAACGCGCAATGGGGACGTATTCACCATAGACGAATCGAAGTGTCTGCTCTGCTACACCTGCGCCGCCATCTGTCCCCGCGGAGCAATTCAACCCGATTATGTTTTTGATATCTCGAAAGAATCTAATTAGAATAGTGCCGAACGGCAGGGGCGACGGATCATGATATAGGTCGAACCCCATGGTTATTAACGGCAACGCAGACAAGGGAAGGCAAATATATGCGAACAAAATTTATCTTTATCACCGGCGGTGTGCTTTCCTCTCTCGGCAAAGGTCTTGCGGCGGCTTCTATAGGGGCCATCCTCGAATGCCGGGGGCTTACGGTTTCTCATCAGAAACTGGATCCCTACATCAACGTCGACCCCGGCACCATGAACCCCTTCCAGCATGGAGAGGTCTTCGTGACCGATGACGGCACGGAAACCGATCTGGACCTTGGGCACTACGAGCGCTTTACCGACAGCCACCTCGGCAGGGGAAACAACCTGACCACGGGGCAGGTATACTTCTCGGTCATATCAAAGGAGCGGCGCGGGGAGTATCTGGGGGGCACGGTTCAGGTAATCCCCCATATTACCAATGAGATAAAGGATTATATCAAGGCAGCGGCAAAAGATTGCGATGTCGCCATCGTGGAGATCGGAGGGACCGTCGGGGACATCGAAAGCCTCCCCTTCCTGGAGGCCATCCGGCAGTTCAAGAATGAAGCGGGAAAACAGAACGCGATATTCATTCACCTCACCTGGGTCCCCTATCTCAAGGCCGCCGGGGAAGTAAAGTCGAAACCCACCCAGCACAGCGTCAAGGCCCTTCGGGAGATCGGCATCCAGCCCGACATCCTCCTGTGCCGGACGGAGGAGTTCCTGTCAAAAGAGATCCGGGAGAAGATATCCCTCTTCTGCAACGTGGAGCCGGGGGCAGTCTTTACCGCCAAGGATGTGGAGTATATCTATGAAGTCCCCATCATATACCATCAGGAAGGCGTGGATCAGAAGATCGTCGATCTTCTCAATATCTGGACCGGACAGCCGCACCTTGATGATTGGGAAGAGGTCATACGCAAGTTGAAAAATCCCTCTCACGAGGTGACCATTGCCATAGTGGGAAAATATGTCGACTGGGCGGATTCCTACAAGAGTCTCAATGAGGCGCTCGTTCACGGCGGCCTCCCCAGTGACTGCCGCGTCACGCTCCGGTTCATCGACTCGGAACAGTTAGAGGAGACCGGGATCGACAGCCAGTTGGACGGCATCGACGGGATACTGGTGCCGGGGGGATTCGGGAAGCGGGGCATCGAGGGGATGATACAGACGGTTACCCACGCACGGACACAGGGAATCCCTTTCTTTGGGATCTGCCTGGGGATGCAGATGGCGGTGATCGAGTACGCGCGGAATGTCTGTAAACTGGGAAAAGCCAACAGCTCTGAATTCGACGAGAACACACCGTATCCCGTAATCGACTTCCTTCCCGGACAGAGAGATATCTCCGACAAGGGGGGAACCATGCGACTGGGTGCCTACCCCTGTGTGCTTGAAAAGCCCTCCTTCGCATTCGAGGCTTACGGACAGAAGAAGATCAGCGAACGACATCGACACCGGTATGAATTCAACAACGACTATACAGATGTCCTTACCGAGGGAGGACTGCGCATCAGTGGGGCCGCCCCCGACGGGAGCCTCGTTGAGATAGTCGAGATCGCTGATCATCCGTGGTTTCTGGGCTGCCAGTTCCATCCCGAATTCAAATCAAAACCGAGAAGGCCCCATCCGTTGTTCACTGAATTTATACGGGCATCTTTAGCGTATAACACCAACAAGAATTAAGGGAATCAGTCTGGTAGAGGCTAACGGGAAAAGAGATACACGGGATATCAGCCATGTTGAAACTTGGAGATGTATCGCTTGTGTTGCAGTGCATGAAACGGTGGCGTATTGTTATCGGCCGTGACCCGCATCACGCACCAGCGGGGTCCGTCATTATCTTCCCGGTGATCCGCGCGACTTTGTGCTGCGGCTTGGCCGGGATCCTCGCGATCAAAGCGCACAGGGAAGAGTGCACTGACGGTTCAATCAACTCCCTCTTTAAAGAGATCCGCAAAAACAATCTGAAGGCACTTCTCGCCGGTTCGATAGCCCCGCAGGAATATCTGGGGGGCAGCGAGCGTCTGCACTCATTGGAAGATCTCGTCCTTGACCTTAAAAAGGGACCCGTGGGACTTTTTTCCAATAATGGAAGCTCAGACCTTATCTCCCTGTCGAAAGGAATGAGTTCCTTCCTGTCAGGGGAAGATATCCTGATCGAGGAGGCCGCGGCCGGGTTTTCCACGGGGGAGATGGAGCTTATCAACGAATCCCTTGAGGCACTGAAGGACGCCGCGTGGGCCCTGGAAAAGGACATCCTGGCCAACGTAGAAAAGACCACGCTCCTCGCGGGTCCCAGATACAAGGCTCTATCCGAAGAAGGTCTCGGCATATACTGGAGGGTCAACCTGCTCCTCAATGCGCTGGACAGGATAGAGATCCGTGGAAGGGACTCTGCGGGGATAGAGATATCGTTCTGCCCGGAGAATAGAGCGTCGCTGGACACCATTATAGAGACCCTGAAGGCCGACGGCCTCTACGATGATTTTTTGAAGAGAACCGCTCCCGGGGATCTGCTGAATGGCTCCATCACCCTGTCCGGCCTGTCGTCAGAAGCCGATCCTCTCTTGACCTTTACCTACAAGCGGGCCTCCGTCACCGGAACGCTGGGTGAAAATACCCGGTACCTGCGCGACAGGATCCAGTCGGACGACATACTCAGGACATGCATCGGTGGAGGGACGGGGCACGAAACGCTTCTCGCCCACACACGCTGGGCCTCCGTGGGTGCCATTAATGTGGAAAATTGTCATCCCGTGAATAATTTTACCCTGGCCACCGGCGTTTACTCTTCGTCCGGGATTCCGCTCCCCGTCAAGGAGTATCCCCGCTATGGCTCCGGCAACTGGGCGATCCATGTCGCGCTCAACGGGGACATAGACAACTACCGCTCCCTTCGGGCATCAATTGAGGCGGATGGAACGGAGTTAATAGACCACCGGATGACCACGGACACCAAGATCATCGCCCTTCAGGTAGAAAAATATCTCAACCAGGAAAATGATCTCCAGGAGTCCTTCCGCCTGGCCCTGAACGATTTTGAGGGATCCCATGCCATCGCCATGCAGAGTAACCTGGAACCGGGGAAGGTCTTCCTCGCATTGAGGGGAAGCGGTCAGTCGCTCTATATCGGCCTGTGCGATAACCAGTACATGTTCTCTTCGGAGGTATACGGACTGGTGGAAGTCACTCCCCGCTTCATCAAAATGGATGGAGAGGACGAACGCATCCCCGGCAGACCCGAAACAAAGGGACAGATCTATGTGCTGGAGGATAGCGGTGGAATACATGCCTCCTGTTACGACGGGCACCCCTGTGAGATCGGAGATGAAAAGATCCAAAAGGCCCAGATCACCACGAGGGATATCGACCGCAAAGAGTATCCCCACTTTCTCCTGAAGGAAGTCGCAGACGCGCCCTTGTCCGTGAAAAAGACCCTGCGGGGCAAATACCGTATCGAGTACCGTACAAACGGCAGCGCGAACGTCACCTTCAATCTGGGGGATGATATTATCCCCCAGAGGTTGCACGATGCCCTGACGCGGGGAGAGATACAAAATATTTTCGTGATAGGACAGGGAACGGCGGCCGTGGCGGGTGCGGCGATCGCCGGGGCATTCTCAGCATATATCAAGGGCCTGGGCATCGCGATCGAGGCGAAAACGGCATCTGAATTGAGCGGATTCTGTCTCAAGGAAGACATGAAGGACACGCTCGCTATTGCGATAACACAATCCGGGACAACGACCGACACCAACAGAGCCGTGACCATGGCAAAGGAGCGGGGGGCGTACCTGATCGCCATCGTCAATCGGAGACAATCCGATATTACCCATGCGGCGGATGGCGTCTTTTATACAAGCGACGGCCGGGACATAGAGATGTCGGTGGCGTCGACGAAGGCGTTTTATTCCCAGATAGTTGCGGGATATATCCTGGCCCTCTATCTGGCCCAGACCCTCGGCACCCTGCCGGATAACCTGACAGCCGGGGTATTGGAAAGCCTCGAACAGGCACCCGACGCGATGAACCGCGTGATTGCCGGAAAAGAGCATATATGGGAGGCCGCACACGGGCTTGCCGGGAAAAAGAGATACTGGGCGATTGTGGGGAGCGGCCCCAACAAGGTTGCCGCGGACGAGATACGGATCAAGCTGAGCGAACTGTGTTACAAGACGATCTCATCGGATATCGTCGAGGACAAAAAGCATATCGACCTCTCCTCGGAACCGCTCATCATTGCCTGCGTCGCCGGGACAGCGGACTATGTCCTCGATGATATTGTCAAGGATGTGTCGATCTTCAAGGCCCACGCGGCATCTGTGGTTGTCATCGCAGACGAGGGAGAGAGAGCCTTTGACGGCATCGCCGACTCGGTGATTCACGTGCCGAAGGCATCCTTCCCGGTATCGGTCATCCTGAACACCCTGGCCGGACATCTGTGGGGTTACTATGCGGCCTGCTCCATCAATGAAGACGGGGAGTTTATCCGAGACTTCAGGAAAAGACTGTTATTAAAAACGGACGAACTGGACGCACGGGAAGGCCTCGTCGTCGAAAAGCTGACCGACCCCGGCCTGCACAGGTTGATAGACACGTTTTCCGCATCCTTTCATTCCCGCAGAAACCAGGGATTCTTTTCATCCATGGGGGTTGATGCGGCGTCGGATATCACGCTCCTGCTCAAATACGCCTCCGGGAAACTGCCCCTGGAAGAGTTGCGCATGGACTTCAGGGAACAACAGATTTCATCGTCGCCCCTCGACCTGCTGGACATCTGCCTCGGCAGGGCCATCGATGAACTGGCGCGCCCCATCGACGCGATCCGGCACCAGGCAAAAACGGTTACGGTAGGAACCAGCAGAAAAGAGGAGGCCGCACGGGGCGTGATCTTCGATTTCCTGAAAACACTCGACTTCTCACCCGACAATCTGACCAGCAGAGGTGGCCTCACCATTGGGAGGCTGCAGAAGATCATTTCCGACGTCCGGGGCTACACGCTGTATACCATAGAGGGCCTTGACGAGGAAGGAAAGCCGGCGGAGGCGACTACCATATCGATAGAGAAGAGAGGGGGGGTCTCCCTCCGTATGAAGTCACGGGCGGAGGCGGCGATCCCTCTCAGGGGCGCGAAGAAGACGATAGTGAGTACCCGGGACGTGTACGCTGGGCTCGGGAAATCCGATCACGCGCCACTTATTATTATCCCACTCATCGAAGGAGATGCGTTAATAGGCAAGATACTGCTTCTGCACGTGGTCTTTAAGGAGACCCTGGGCTCATCAGAGAAAAAAACAGCCCTCGGTGATAAGTTCAACCAGATCAGAGATATTATTAACGAATACAACGTTTCGTGGAACGACGGGTATCTCGATCCCCTCCCCGTTGCATTCCTTCTGGGTGACGGAGTCAATGTCATCGCGGAGACTATCATGAACTCCCTGGAAAGCGCCGAATAACAGATGATTGCTATTATCGATTACGAAGCGGGAAACCTGACGTCGGTCGCACGGGCACTGAGGCACATCGGCGTGGCGTGCCAGATCACCAAACAGCACGATGAGATCCGTGCATCCGAGAGAGTCATATTTCCGGGCGTTGGCGCCGCGGGAGAGGCAATGGAGATCATCCGGCGCGAAGGCCTTGACGGCATGATCCGCGAGATCATCGCGCAGGGAAAGCCCTTCCTCGGGATATGCCTGGGCGCACAGATTATACTGGGGGAAAGTGAAGAGGATGGCGGCATCCCGTGCCTGGGAATTATCCCCGGCACGGCGAAACGGTTTCAAGGGACAGACATCAAGATTCCGCATATGGGATGGAACGACATATCCATTACACGTCCCCATCCTCTCCTCGAGGGGGTGGACACGAGGGCGCAGTTCTACTTTGTTCACTCGTACTACCCCGCTCCTGAAAAGCGTGAGGATATCATAGCGATGACCGACTACGGGGTCTCCTTTGCGTCCATAATCGGCCATGATAATGTCATAGCCACCCAATTTCACCTCGAAAAGAGCGGCCGGCACGGTCTGCAGATACTGAAGAATTTCTGCGGCTGGAACGGCAGGGTGTAGATATGCTGAGCAAACGAATTATCATCTGCCTGGATGTCAGAGAGGGGAAGACGACCAAGGGCATCAAATTCAAGGAGAATATCGACATAGGCGACCCGGTTGCCATGGCGGCCGAATACTACGAACAGGGTGTAGATGAACTCGTCTTCTACGATATCACCGCCTCATCCGATAAGAGGAATATCATTATAGACGTGGTCGAGAGCGTGGCGAAAGAGATACTCATCCCCTTCTCGGTTGGTGGGGGCATACGCTCCCTGGATGATATGCACCGCGTCCTGGCCGCCGGGGCTGAAAAGATCAGCATCAATACCGCCGCCGTCGAAGACCCCGATCTCATCTACAAAGGGGCGAGGGCATTCGGAAACCAGTGCATCGTTCTGGGGATAGACGCGAAAAGGGTGGGGGAAACCCCGGCTACCCCCTCCGGGTATGAGGTATACATACATGGCGGCAGGACACCGATGGGAATAGACGCCATCGAGTGGGCAAAGCGGGGGCAAGACCTGGGGGCCGGTGAAATCTGTCTCAACTCAATCGACGCGGACGGCACGAACGCGGGATATGAGCTCACCCTGACCGCTCTCGTATCCGAAGCCGTTTCTATCCCGGTTATCGCGTCCGGGGGCGCGGGAGAGCCCCGGCACCTGTATGACGTCTTCAAAAAATCAAACGCGGACGCGGCGCTCATCGCCTCAATGGTCCATTATCAGCGCTATACCGTGGCCCAGATAAAGGAATATCTGTCACAAAAAGACATCCCCGTACGGACGTTTATTTGATTAACCTTTCATTTTAACCACTTGAAGGGCACTATTTTTTCCTTGACATAGCATCCCTATTCCTTTACCCTCGCCGCCAACAAAGACCTGTACGGTTATTACAGGAGGTTAGCATGAACGAGGATTTGCCATTAAGCCGGCACACCGTTTTGATGTGCTGGATGGCATTCATCATCGGAACGGTCGTGCTTTTAATTACTCCAGGGATATTAATTAGTTACAACTATTCTCAAATATCGAGCGGCAACGTAGTCTCTTCAGCCGCGGTCTCTCAACCATCGAAATATTCTTTATCCGGAAGGGTCGACCCCCTGTTCCATTCGATTATACAGGAGGCATCGGATCGCTATGAGGTAGAGCCCGAGCTCATCCGGGCCATCATTATGGCGGAATCGAGTTACAATCCCAATGCCGTTTCCAGGAGGGGCGCGCGCGGGCTTATGCAGCTCATGCCCTCAACGGCAAGGGCCCTCGGTGTGGAGGATAGTTTTAATCCGGAGCACAACATACATGGCGGGGTCAAATATTTTAAGCAGCTCCTCGACCGGTTCGACGGAGACGTCAGCGTAGCCCTTGCGGCATACAACGCCGGGAGCAGGAAGGTCCGAGAGTATCAGGGGATACCGCCATTCAAGGCCACACATTACTATATCAAGAAGGTCTTCTCCTACTACAACCACTATAAGACTACCTCTGACAAGGTATAGCGGGTGAAGGGCGGGGCGGTTTCCGGCCCGTCCGAAGCGCCGTATTTCCGACCCCCGATCGGTTACCGGAAACAAGAAGCTTCCACTATTCATTCCCTCCGCCCAGCACCGCGTAAAGTCTCACCTGGTTGGCGAGCCTGGCCAGACGGAGCGAAACAAGCCCCTGTTGCGCCGCATAGAGGGATCTCTGCGCATAAAGAACACCCAGGTAATTGTCAATCCCCTTTGTATAGCGTTCATTGGAGAGGTGGTAGGTTTTTGCAACGGCATCGGTCAGGGATTGTTGCGCCGCTATCCGCTGATCCACCGTATCCCGCTCGGCAAGGGTATCGGCCACTTCTCTGAAGGCCGTTTGAATTGCCTTCTCGTATTGGGCCACAGCGATTTTCCTGTCTACTTTGGTCACCCTGTATGCCGACCACGTGCGGGCATCAAAAATCGGTATGGTAATCCGCGGCACAAAACTCCATGTACTCGATCCGTCTTTAAAGAGCCCCGACAGATCGGCACTTGCAGTTCCGATGCCGGAAGTCAAGGAGATACGCGGGAAGAAAGCAGCACGAGCGGCCCCGATATTGGCATAGGCTCCCTTGAGTTGGTGCTCGGCCTGAAGGATATCGGGACGGAGGAGAAGAACCTCGGAGTTCATACGGGGAGAAATATTTCTTGGAAGCATGACACTGCTCAAATCAACCGGTAGCAGGGTGTTCGGTGCCGGTGAGCCAAGTAAAAGATTCAAGGCGTTTTTATCTTTCGCCACCTGTTGGATGTAGCGGGCGAGCTCTCCGCGGGCGGCATCCACTTGCGTTTGAACCCGGCGCAGATCCAGCTCGTTCGCGATTCCGACATCATAACTCTTCTGCGTCAAATCGTAGGCGGCCTGCTGTGTTTCCATCGTGGACTGCGCCAGGGTGAGTGCTTCCCGGTCAGCGGCCAGGGCCAGATACGCCTGCGCTACCGCAGACATCAGCGAGATTTGCGCACTGCTGCGGGCCTGATCCGTGGCGAGATATTCTTCCAGCGCCCGATCCTTCAGGCTGCGGATGCGACCGAAGAAGTCTATTTCCCAGGAAGTTATGCCGAGATTGACACCGTATTTTTCGGCGATCACAGCGCTCCCGGTGGACGAAAGATCAGCCGGCACACGTTCCTTGCTCCCGATTCCAACCGCATTGACTGTCGGCAATAGTTCGGCCCGCTGAATACCGTAAAGCGCCCGTGCCCTCTCAACATTCAAGGCCGCAAGACGCAGATCGCGGTTGTTGTTCAAGGCAATCTCGATGATCTTTTGAAGGCGCTCATCAGTGAAGAATTCCCGCCATCTCATCTCCGTCACGACTGGGACAGAGGTTCCGGTTTCAACCTCGGAAGCACTGTAGGCAGCGGTGCTCGACCAGTATGCAGGAATCGGAGCCGCGGGCCTTTTGTATTTCGGAGCCAGCGTGCAACCAGCCACAAAGAAAATTATTATACCCAGAAGAAGAAAGTTTCTATTCATATCATTGATCCCTCGATGGATTTACAGCGTCTGTTTCGGCTGATTTCTGCTTCCTTTGTCTGCCGAAGAGCTTTTCGATCAGCACATAGAAGAGGGGGGCAAAGATTATCACCAGGACGGTGGCGGTCACCATCCCCCCCAGCACACCGGTGCCGATGGCATTCTGTGCTCCCGCCCCCGCACCAGTTGTCAGGGTAAGAGGGAGAACCCCGAACCCGAAGGCCAGCGAGGTCATGATAATCGGACGGAATCGCAGTTTCGCCCCTTCCAGGGTGGCGTCGATAAGTCCCATACCTTTTTCAAGACCGGCTTTGGCAAACTGGACGATCAGGATGGCGTTCTTGGTGGCCAGACCCAGGGTGGTCAGGAGACCGATCTGAAAATAGACATCATTGGCCAGTCCCCGCATGCTCGACGCGATGATGCCGCCGATGACGCCGAGCGGAAGGATCAGCAAGATCGCAATCGGGATGGTCCAGCTTTCGTAGAGCGCCGCCAGGCACAAAAAAATCACGAATATGGAGAACGCGTACAGAAGCGGCGCCTGGGAACTCGATATCTTTTCCTGGTAGGAAAGCCCGGACCAGTCGAACCCGATACCCTTGGGCAGTTTCTCAACCGCCTCTTCCATCGCCTGCATGGCCTCTCCCGAGCTCCTCCCCGTCGCCGCCTCTCCCCAGAGGTTGACGGAGGGAAATCCCCCGAAGCGGGCCAGCCTGGGGGAACCGGAGGTCCATCGACTGGAGGCGAAGGAAGTGAAAGGGACCATCATCCCCGCCGCATTACGGACGTACAGTGCTTCGAGATCCTTGGGGAGCATGCGATAGGGAGCGTCCGCCTGGACGTACACCTTTTTCACCCGCCCCCCCTGGATGAAATCGTTGACATAGGCGCTTCCGAAAGCCGCCGAGATCGTCCTGTGGATAGAGGTGATGGGAACCCCCAGGGTTCCCGCCTTTTCCCAGTCCACGTCGACCCGGCATTCCGACACATCTTCCATGCTGTTGGGCCGGACAGAGGTCAGTCGCGGGTCATGTGCCGCTATGCCGAGAAGCTGGTATTGAGCCTCCATGAGGGCCTTGTGTCCGAGGCCACCCCGGTCGAGCAGTTGAAAATCGAACCCCTTGGCACTGCCCAGCTCGGCGACGGCAGGAGGCGGGAAGACAAAAACCATGGCGCTACGGATACTCGAAAGGGCTTTCGTGGCCCGGCCAGCGATGGCCTTGACCCGCAGATCCTCCCGGTCGCGGAACTCCCAGTCCTTCAGCTTGATGAACACCATGCCGTTGTTCTGCGCCCTCCCGGAAAAACCATAGCCGGAAAGGATAAAGGTAGACACCACCGATTCTTTTTCGTTTTCATGAAAATAGGCTTCGATCTGCTTCGAGACCGCCTTGGTCTGCTCCAGCGTGGAGCCGCTCGGGAGCATCACCTGAGCGAACAGTATTCCCTGGTCTTCATCAGGAAGGTAGGCGGTGGGCATGCGCATAAACAGAAGCCCCATGGCCGCGACAATCGCCAGGAAAACGATCAGGTAACGGACCTTCCGGGAAAGGGAATGCCGTACCAGCCGCACATATCGGTCTCTGATTCCGAAGAAGGTACGATCGAACCACAGGAAAAAGGGGCGCAGAAAGAAGACCGCGTTTTCCGCCGGTTCATGCCCCGCCCGCACCGGCTTGAGGAGCGAGGCGCAC
>Ga0208905_1000471_pt1 | contig 20295 bp, 19 predicted proteins | sample AntAceMetag02UKS_FD_184776 | JGI IMG/M metagenome (GOLD analysis project Ga0208905, IMG submission 184776) | Saline lake microbial communities from Ace Lake, Antarctica - Antarctic Ace Lake Metagenome 02UKS (SPAdes) (version 2) | ecosystem: Environmental > Aquatic > Non-marine Saline and... | reverse complement strand
TTTCCCTATTCCTCCTCTGTATTGACTTCCTTTATTATACAACTTCTCCGTCTTAAAACCAAAAATAATTCATCTTAATAATTGACTTTTTAGAGTGGACTCATACATGGTTGGGCTAATTTTCTTAGTTTAATTTTATTAAGAACAAAAAGATAATGGAAATTAATTTCATTCCAATCCCTATAATGAGGATGTTCTCGAAAATTTTATTTTGTTTTTTTAGATACTAGAATAATTTTATATTTTTTCTCTTAAAATATATTTAGGGCTATATCTCCAAACAAATGCTATAGAAATCCAGAAAACTCTATTTACAAACATACCTTCACCTATCCCCATAAAAATGCAAATCAGAAATAATGTATAATAAGGAATAATAAAAGGAATATTTTTTTTTATAGAATAAAAACCCTTCTTAAAAGTTATAAAGAAAAACATCCCATATATCATTAATCCAAATATACCTAATTCTATTAATATTTGAAGAAGCATATTATGTGCTGCGTGTATAGATGCGATAGAACCTTCTTTCATTAATGCAATCCCCTCAGTTGCTCCACCTAATCCAGTACCATATAAATAATATTTTGTTGCTATCTTCTTAATAAATACTCCCCATAATGTAAATCTTCCCGTGCCTCCTGATTGAATTATAGAAGCAATAAAATATCTCGAAAATAATGGAGAATATTGAAAATAAAGTATTGATATCCCTAAAATAATACTTAAAGGTATAAAATAATTTAAATAATTATTTAGCTTATTTCTTTTATTTTTTTTCAGAAATATTATAGAAATAAATAACATGCCAAATATGGCTCCATAAAAAGCTGTTCTTGTACCTGAACCTATTAACATAAAACATCCCAAAATTAAGGCTAAATAAGAAACAATCATTTCAATGAAATTTTGTGTTTTTTTATTTATAATATGATAAAATAAAAAGCTAACCCCTAAAGCAAGACTTCTGGCAAATTCACTACTTTCTGCACTTAATACCAAATTAAGACGTTTTCTGCCATATATAAAAGTTTTTAATTCAAAATTTGTAATATCTTTGCTAAAAATCCATATAAAAAAGAAAAATATTGTATATGCTATAGATAGGATAATTTGATTATACAACACCTCGTCTTCAATATTATATAAAGATATAAATTCTAAAAAAAATATAATATTAAGAGAAATAGAAAAAAAAGTAATGATTGAATCATTTTGCGATAAAGAATTAAATACGGAAAATATATTTATAAAGAATAAAAAAAAGATAAAAATAATTACACCTTTATTTGGTTTTATATGAAATTTTTGTTTTACAATAATATGTTTAAGTAGAATTGAAATAATTAAACAAATTATAATTAATCTTGAAAAAGTTATTCTCTCGGTAACTAAAAAAATAATTCTGGCATCAAATGTACTCATAACTAATAAAGGAATACCTATTGTAATGGGGTTTAAAAAACTAAAAAACAAAGATAGAAATATTGATATTGCTATTAAAGTACGACTCTCAAAATAATAACTTATAAATATAAACGTAAGAATTATAATTAAATAATAATACTTTAACCTGTTATTTTTAATTTTAACGATATCTAACGTTCTCATTAATATTTATTATACCTCATGTTAAATATTTTAAAAATATTTATAATTATAAAATAAATTACTTCAGGATTAAAATAATTTATCTAATTTATTTAATTAAATTTAAAATAGTTCTAATTTCTTTACTGAAGATAATAATGCTAAATATTCCTAACAGCATTAATTTTATAAAAATAAACAATATAGTGCTCAAACCTAAAGTATTTAAAAAATAAGCAAAGACAATAAAACCAAACATAATCAATGTAGGTTTCCAAAATAACCATAAAGGAGAAACTCTTAGTCTTAAAACATATTTTGATACAATCCAGGCCATTATAAACATAGTAAAATAAGATATTAGTGTGGTATATGCACCTGCAATATAACCATATTTTGGTATAAAAATTGCATTTAGAACAATATTTAACATTCCCGCTGAAAGACTAACAATAGAAGTATATATTGTTCTTTTTTTATAACCAGGATACATTCCATACATGTAATACATCTCATGGAAAACATATCCAATTATCACGACAGGAACCACTTTCAGAGCTTCATGAAATTTCGCATCAACTAAAATTACTACTATTTCTCTTGCAAATAGAACAAGGCCTAAAGCTGTAATAGTTCCGATAGAAAATATTTTTCTTATTAAAATATCTAATCTATCATATTCCTTATTATCTAAAAATTTTATAAAATCAGGTATTAATGCAGTTAGCGTTGAACTATTTACTATAAGTAATAACATTCCTATATTATATCCTAAACTATAAAGGCCAGCTGAAGCAGTACCTGTAATGTTATTAATCATTATTCTATCGAATTGTGCCAAAATAATTCCACTTAAACTATAGGGAATAGAGGGAATAGAATAATTTGCTATATATTTAATATGATCCATCTTAAAATTAAATTTTAAATATTTATTTATTTCTTTTATATAATAAATTGAAAAAATGAAACCTACTAATAAGGTTCCCCATATTTTACCTAAATATCTATTTTCCTTCAACAAACACACGAATAATAAAGCGATAGCAAAATCAATATAACCATTTAATACATTTATTATTGCTAGTTCTTTACTTTTCTTTTGTGGAACTAATATTTGCATATATATACTACGTATAATAACAAATAAAGATGTAAAAATTAAATATATTGTCAATAAATTAGGAAGTTTCATTAAGTTATTTATTTGCTGATAAAACAAAATATATATGACAACAGTTATGCATAAAATTAAACCCGCAAAAACAAAAGTTGTTCCAACAAATTCACCAAAATCACTAGTTTTTTCATAATAATACCTTCCTACTGCTGTATATGAATTTAACGACAATATTACCGTCATAATGCCAACATAAGAAGTGAAAACTGCTATAATGCCATAATCCTCCTGGGTAAAAAGTCGAGTAAATATAGGGATAGATACAAACCCTAATAAGACTTTAGTAGCAACATTTGATAATAAATAATTTTTAGAATGTCTTAAAGTTTCAAAGATATCAGAACTTTTTATTTTATTTATTAATACCTTATTGTTTAAAAGTTGCATATTATAATTCCTTAATCATAATTAAAATATTTTTCATTTTTTGTACACAATAAAATGTGATTCCGTATTTTATCAAGATCGTCAAAATACTTGGAATCTTGAGTTTCAACTATAAATTTAAAGTTATTATTCTTTTTAGATTTTGTAAGAATACCCCTAGCAGTAATAATTCTTCTATATAAATGCCTAATCTCTTTATCCATTGATTTAGGTAAATGCAATAAAATAAGAATATCCATTTAAATATGTTTAAAACTTTTTGAATAATATTTTTTCATATAAATAGACATAGCTTTATCAATTATTTTTTTCGATTCTTCAATATTTAACTGAGAATTATTAGTTAAATGCTCTGCTAAGCATGTTTTGAATTTTATATATTTTTTTTCATATATTCCATCTTTTATAAAATTTTTAAAATTTTTACTTGTTCGACCTGCTGAATCAATAATCATTTCTCTTGCGCTATAAAGAATATCTATTTTTTTCATTTTGCCATATATTAAATCAAGCATCGATGGTAAAAGTTCACCAAATCTATCATCGAATGTATATTTTACAGTCTCCTCGAAAATCATTTTTAAGAAATCTGTCCTATGTACTGCATAAAGAGTTGGATAATAAGAATCAAAATTATAATTTAATCTAGATTCTGCATCTGGAAAAACAATTGAATTATAAGGATAACCAGGAGTCCAATAAAACTTTTGCTTTTTTTTCTTATTAATTTGTAAATAAAAAGAAATATAATTACCATGAGCAACTGTAAAATCTTGATTCTTTTCTAGAAAATCCATAGACTGGTTGATACCTCTTGGTGTGATAAAATCATCATCTGCACAAAAAACAGAGTATTTTGTCTTTGCTTGATTTATTGCATCTGCCAATTTATGATATGGGTTAACATCACAAGAATACTTGTCAATATAATGAATATCATGATTCGATATTTTTGAAATAATTATTTTATTTAATTGCTTTATTTTATCAAAACTTGAATCTGCAATAATTATATTGTAATTTTCTTCGAATCCATTATAATAACTTAATATTCGTCTTAGATATTGTGGGCGATTAAATGTCGGGATTATTATTGTGCATTTAGATATCATTTTATCCTCTTTAAATACCCATTTTGACTATAAGAAATATACAATTTATTATAGGTTTTATCAATTTTAAAATTATCATGCTTCCTTAAAAATTCCTCTACAGCTTCTTTTGGACTATTATTAAGATACATTTTTCCGCAAGCTCCTAGCTCAGCTAACCTTGATGTGTTGGTATCAAATACAACGATGTAACTTCCAAGATTTATAAATCCATAATAAAGTTGCAATTCTTTTAAAACGTGACTCTTTGTGTGATTTGAATCAAGACAAACAATAACTTTGAAATCATTAGGTACTGTTTTTCTAATTTTTTCAATTACTTCTTCAGAAATAGAGCTTCCTTCAATTAATTTGACTCTCTTAAACAGTGGATGTTTTTCAATTACTTTTCTGTTGTGCTCCCTTATTTCAATATCTATTCCTATAACTTTCCCCTTGCCCAATAACTCTAATAATGATGCATAATAAATTAGCGAACCTCCATGAGCAATCCCTGTTTCGATAATAACATCTGGCTTAATTTTAAAAATTAGATCTTGCATGAGTATCATATCTTCAGGAGTTTGGATTATTGGGATCCCAAGCCAATCAACCTCATAAGACAAACGGTTCTCTGCTGATATTTTCATCCATTTAATTGCTACTTCTTCTAATTCTTTAATATTTTTGTTCTCTTTTATACGAACATATTTTCTCAATGAAGGAATATTTTCATAATTATTCATATTATCATCCTTTATATTTTTATTATTAATTTTCTTCCATAACTTCTCAATTATTATGGTATCCTGTCATAATAATTCTTATTTATAATAAGTCACGGTACTGTTAACTCCTTCTACTATATTTACTTTTGGCTCCCATCCAATTTCTTTTCTAATTTTTGATATATCTGCCCAAAAATTAATTGCTTGATATTCGGACAATTGTTTACTTTTTTGAATATACTCTATGTTATAGCAATTGCATATTTCTCTTATAATTTCTTGAATGCTGGTTGAATATCCAGAACCAATATTATAAACGGTACTTTGTTTACACTTTTCTAATATCGCTACAATTGCTCTTGCAACATCCTCAACGTAAATAAAATCATTTCTTGCAGAAGGTGTTTTAATTTTTGGTTTCTTGCCTTCTTTCACACATTTAATCATATGGGGAATAAGGGAATTTTCCCTTTGTCCGGGACCATATACATAGAAAAGGCGAGTCCAGATAAATTGTACATTTTTATCTTTTGCAATTTCTCTCCCTAAATAGTGTAACGCATTTTTTGCAGTAGTAAATGCATTTGAAGATTTTACTGGTAAGTTTTCACTAATTTCCCCTTGATTTTGTCCGTATTCCCAGCAGCTCCCGGTACAAATAATTTTTTTACATCCTAATTCAGCAAGTTCTTCGAATAAATCCAGCCCATATTTAAGGTTCTTAACGCTTGTTTTAACTCCATAATCAGGTATTCCCTCCCAGGCTAAATGAATTGTGGTGTCCGGTTTAAATTGTATAAGTTCATTCTTCCATTTATCTATATCTGAAAGATCTCCTAAAATAATATCAACTTTCTTAGATTTTATAGTAGAAGAAAAATTCTCTTTAGAAGCACGAACTAGCAATAAAATATTAAAATCCTCTTTTTCGAGTTGCTTTAATACATATCCTCCTACAAAACCCGTAGCACCGGTAAGAAAAACTCTCATTTTATATTTCTAATCCTCCATGCCTTTCAACAAATTCTTTGAAGCTCTGGGCATTTGCATCTCTTTCAGATATGACGACAGGTACCTTTATAGGCCAATCAATTTCTAAATCTGGATCATTCCATTTGATATTATCTTCATTGTCTTTTGCGTAATAATTATCCACCTTGTATGCCAAATTACAATTTTCTGTTAAAGTACACATCCCTGGAGCACAACCTCGGGGAACATATAACATATTCTTTTTTTTTGCAGATAAAATTATACTTGTCCATTTACTAAAAGTTTCTGAATTTTTTCTTAGATCTATTACCACAAAGAATATCCTTCCTGTTATAACCCTCAGTACTTTTGTTTCACAATCAGGAGGATATTGAAAATGTATGCCTCTTACAGTACCTTTAATTTTAGATAATGAATGATTTTCTTGGGTCCATTTTCTGTCTATTCCATACTTTTTAAATATTTTATCATCATAGGTTCTCACAAAAAAACCTCTATTATCTTCATGTGGTTCTAATTGAATTTCGAAAACTCCTCTTATTTCTTTTTCTTTAATTTTCATTATTCACCTCTTTTTTTAATATCAATTAACTAAATTCTCCAGATTCATATATCACATCAGCATAATTCATTGTTTTTTTAATAGTAGGGACCTCTTCTAATTCCCTAGCATTGATAAGTTTTTCGCTTTCATTGACAGAACAATTTTTATAATCTATATAAACTTTCATGAGTCTTTTCTTTCTGGTATCATCATCAATATCTACAAAGATATTAAAATATGAAATATCTCTTAATTCCTCTATATCTAAAGCTACTACACCATCCACTATACAAATACCCTCATTAATATAAACGGGATTTAAACTTTTTTTGGAAACTATCAACCTGGTCTTCGGATCATAAATTGGCGTATATACTTTATTGCCATTCTTTATTTGATTAATTGCTTCAGCTATTTTTTTATACCGAAATCTTTCCCTAACTGTCTCGTTTCCTTTTCTTTCATCTAAGCCTAACAACCAATTATCTAAAGAAAAGATTATACAATCAATATTATTTTCCTCTAAACTCTTTTTTATTTTTTGAGCAAGTGTTGTTTTACCTGATTGAGCACAACCACCTATTAAAACTATAAATCTTTTTTTATTTGATTTAGTATAAGCATCTAACAAACAATCAAATAATTTTTCATAATTCATATATCTTATTTTAGTGCTTGGTTTAACTAAAGATTTTACAATCTTTAGAAGATTGTTCTCTGGATTAACAAGAATTGCTTTACAACCGGCAGCATTGCCTGCTTGAAGATCCCTCTCATCATCGCCAATAAAAACTGCTTTTGTTAAATCAATATAGTGCTCTTTTGCGGCCTGGAAAAACATGCCTGGCTTTGGTTTTCTGCATTCACATCCCTCATCCCATCCGTGAGGGCAATAGTATATACCTGACACCTTTACCCCGTGATTCCCTAGCTCCTTTTTCATTTTCTCGTGGATTTCTTTTAGGTCATCCTCTGTTATCATTCCTCTTGCTATTCCTGCCTGATTTGATATTATGTAAATTTCATAACCATTTTGTATAAGAATATTAAGTGCTTCGATCGCTCCCGGAAGAAATTCAAACTCATTCCAACTCTTAACATAATCTGCTTTTGGTGCTTTTTTATTAATAACTCCATCCCTATCAAGGAATATAATTTTTTTGGATTTTAAAAATTTCTCAGTTATAGGAAGCCTTTCAAAATTTCCAATACTATAATACCTATGGTCAGTTAAGTAACCTGCAAGTTGTTGTTTCTTAATTAATTCAGGTAGTATCTCCTTCTCAAATGAGAAATTTGTATTGGGCATCAGTTCAAGAACTTTCTTATTAACAATAAAAAACCCTATTTCCACACCAGAAAGATTTTTCTCTTTTCTGCTCTTATCATACAAAATAACATAGCCTTGATTATCAACCCTCATATTGCTTTTAGTAAAATTATCTTTATTTGTATATATTGTTACTGTTGAGAGAACATTATGTTCATCATGATATTTGACTAATTTTTTAAGATTAAGGGGCCAATAGTTATCACAATACATCAAGAGAAAGTTATCATCGAGTAATTCTTCTGCATTTTTTATCCTTTTTCCGGTTTCAAAAGAAACATCCCCAACCGAGTATTTTATATTTATTCCAAAATTTGAACCATTTTCAAAATATTCTTTTATTTTTTCAGGAAGATAACCAAGAAGTAGAACAACTTCTTCTATCCCATTTTCCTTAAGTATGTCTATTAAATATTCCAGAAAGGGTCTTTCGTTAATAGAAATCATTGGTTTTGGTAGATTATCTGTCAATATGTCTAATCTTGTTCCACGCCCTCCGGCAAGTATTACTGCTTGTTTTACCAATACCATAAATAGTGTCCTCTCATTATTTTTTAACGTTTATCATTAGTCCAAAAAAGATTATTATTTATTCTATTGTTTTTAATTAGATGCTTTAATTGAGGCAGCCGATTGCATAATCTTCCTCTAAACATTTCCTCATTAAAATTTATCCTTTTAAAGAATTCAACAAGCTCTTTTCCTCCTCTTATTAAATCCCATTCCGGCTTGTAATAATCTTTTAAAACTGACAATATTTTTTTAAATGATACCTTATATGTTCTCGAATCAGAACCATGTTCACCTGTGAAAACAAGTGAACATCCCTTTACAACCTTTTGAGCTGCTTCTGCAAGATCTCTAATAGTATAGTTTCCGTTTTTAATTCCTATATTAAAAGACTGGTTTAAAACAAATTCTTTTGGAGCTTCAAGTCCTGCAATAAAAGCATTGCACACATCCCTGATATGAACAACTGGCCTCCAGGGAGTGCCATCACTTTTTATTTCTATTTTGCCGGTTGTATAAGCGCATGCAACTAAGTTGTTAAAGACAATATCACACCTTAATTTAGGGCTTACGCCAAAAACCGTTGAAGGCCTGAAACAAACAACGGTAAAATCATCTGAGCTAAGTTTTTTAAGTTCACATTCAGCATCCCATTTTGTCTTTGCATATGCAGTTATTGGATTTTTTTCACTGGTATCCTCATTGAGCTCTTCATCAACCGCGGAAATACCGTACATACTTTGAGATGAGGAATAAATAAATCTCTTTATTCCTACCTGTTTTGCAAGTTTAGCAAATTTTATTGTTGCACCAAGATTAATATCATATGTCAGTTTTGGGTTAAATTCCCCAAGAGGATCATTTGATAAAGCGGCAAGATGGATAATATAGTCTATATTTTGTAAATCATCTTTTGAAATATTTCTTATATCTTTAGATATTTGATTTGTTTCTAAATCAGCTTTATTTTTTTCAATTCCTTCATAATAATTTGTATCAAAACCTCTGACAAAATAACCTTTTTCAATAAGCATTTGCTTTAATACTGATCCAATATAACCTTTATTTCCTGTAACGAGAATATTCATTTAATTCTTACTCCCTTAATTAGATATTCCTTCGTTCTTTTTCATTTCAGTTAGATAAGAGGAAATAAGATGGGCTAAAACCAAATGTAGATCTTCTATCCTCCCATAATGATTTGATGGAACATGAATATAATAATCAACTTTGCTTTTGAGCTCCCCACCATCAAACCCCAAAAAACCTATGGTGATAGCACCTGATTTTGATGCAGTATCAACAGCATTTAAAATATTTTTTGAGTTACCACTTCCGGTTATTGCAACAACAATATCACCGGGATTTATTAGATTCCTTAATTGTTGAGAAAAGATATCATTATAATTTAAATCATTGGCTAATGCGGTGAGATGTGCAACATTATCAGTTAACGATATTACTCTAAATCGCTTTTCTTTTTCATCGTAAATCCTTTGAAGTGTCCCCTTGCTAAGGTCACAGGTAAAATGAGATGCTGTTGAAGCACTTCCCCCATTTCCGATAATGAATATCTGCTTATTTTTTTTATAAGCATCATATAATATATCAGTAACTTTCTTAATGTCTTCAACTGATATTTCATCAATTGTTTTTTTTAGTTCTTTAAAATAATTTTTTATGAATTCCATTTTTATTTAAATCCCCCGAAATAATTTAGTTACTTTTCTCAGTATGTTTGTATTCAATCATTAACATATATTATTTTACTTCCTTCTGGTTCAAACTTAAAGGATAGTTCTTTAAGATTTGCTAAAGCTTTTCTCACATCATTCTGATTTTTTTCTTCACAATAAAACAATAAGAAACCTCCGCCACCAGAGCCTAATATTTTACCTCCAACAGCTCCTGATTTTCTTGCTTTTTCGTAATAAGAATTTATAATTGGGTTGGTAATATTAGAGGCTAATTTTTGTTTATAAATCCACCCTTTATGTAATATTTCTCCAAACCTTTTAATATTTCCAGATTTCAATTCTTCTAAAAGTTCTTCAGATAACCCAACCATTTTATCTAAAATATTAAGATTGTCTTTTGTCTTTCTTCTTTGTTCGGTTAATATAGTATCTGATCTTGTATTTATACCAGTATAAAACAAAATCAGTCTGTTATTTAGTTCTTCTATAACTTCTTTTTTAAAAATAACTGGATTTACAAATACACTTTCATCTGCATTAAATTTAATATGATTAAATCCGCCATAGGCAGCGACATATTGGTCTTGTTTTCCAATTGGATGCCCAAGCATTTCTATTTCAATTTTACATGCTTCCCTTGCTAAAGTCTCGGCAGATACATTCTCTCCTTTATAGGCATGAAGAGCGTTTAAAGTACCAACAATAAGACTGCTTGAACCTCCCAGCCCGGACCCTTCTTGGGCAGGTAATAAATCTGACATGTAGACAATATCTATCCCTCCATTTGTAATTTTCAATAATTTCAATGCCTCTCTAACCAAATTATGTTCAATATCCTCAATATTCTTAACTTCTTCTATTTTAGAATAACCAACCCTTATATTATCGGTAAATCTTTTATTTACAGTTATATATATATATTTATTAATTGCAGTACTTATGACAGAACCATAACCATGTTGATAATATGTTTTAAGGTCAGATCCTCCTCCGGCAAAACTCATTCTAAACGGTGTTTTTGAAATAATCATATTTTTATATTCCTTTTGACCCTTTCATTGAATTTCTTTATAAACTTACCAAATAGTAAAGCCACCATCGACAACTAAATTATGGCCTGTAACATAGCTTGATGCCTCAGAGGCAAGAAATATAACTGCACCATTTATTTCGTCTGGATTTGCTTTTCGTCCAAGAGGAGTTTTATTGCTATATTTTTCAATAAATATTTTATTTTCATTTTTTTGATATATTCCTCCTGGAGATATACAATTTACTCTGATGTTATATTTGCCATAATAAGCCGCAAGATATCGAGTAAAATTTATTAAACCTCCTTTTGCAGCATTATAAACTCCGTGAGAATGCAATTGTTTAATCTTATTATGTCCTTTTACATATACTTCATCTAAATTAGAACCCTCATATATTCTTTGATCGTTCCCAACTATGCCATAAAGGGATGCTATATTAATTATTGACCCTTTTTGTTGTTCAACCATAACAGGTACAAAGCTTTGAATAGTCAAAAAGGGTATAGTTAGATTTCCTAATAAACCAATATTCCAACTTTTTAAAGATGCTTCTTCAAAGGGTAAATAAAAATCTTTTGTTTTTATTGACACTGAATTAATTAAAACATCAATATGTCCTTCCTTATTAAATATTTTATTCTTTAATGCATTTATATTTTCTTTTTTCGTACAATCAGCTTTAAATAAATAAAATTTATCGGGATATTTTTCTTTTAGCTTTTTTACATCTTCATATTCGGTATTATCTTTATCACAACTATATACTATTCCTCCATATTCTAAAATTACCTTTGAAAAATTCCTTCCTAAATACCCGTTCCCTCCAATTAAAACTACAACTCTATTATCAAGCCTAAACATATATCGTTCTCCCTTTTCGATTTGATTCTTCGCATCTATCGATTACTTTTAAAACATTTATACCTTCTTCTAAAGAACACAATTCCTTATTATTTTTTGTTAAAAAATTTATTAATTGCAATTTGTATTGTTCGTTATAATCATAGTAATCAGCTTTTAACAATATTTTATTTTCTTTATTTTTGTAATTAGCAAGCATTATTTCTTTTTTTAAAAAATTGTATTTTAATAGGCCTGTTTCAAAAAATATTTCACCTTTCCTTATGCCTAAAGGATTAAGATAATCCATACTAATTTTCAATATTATCCTATTTTCCATTTCCGCAAAAATATCCGTACTATCATCAACATCTATATCTAAATCACTAATTTTAGAAATCTTCGCAAATATTCTATTATAATTTCCAAATAAATATCGCCCTAAATCAATCTCGTGAGATAAGGTCCTTAAAACTCCTCCGCCTAATTCTTTTTTTGCAGCATAACTTTTTCTATAGTCTTCATATGGATGCCAAAAGGGCAAATATTCTCCAACATACAAATCTGCTTTTAAAACCTTTCCAAATTTTTCTGAATCTATAACTTCTTTTATTTTTGTAATAATTGGATGAAACCTTAAATTATATCCTATGTAAATATTATTATTTCTATTTTTAATCTTATCCTCTACTTTTTTAATCTGAGTAAAATCACTCGCGATGGGTTTTTCTATAAGTGCATCTATTCTATAATCTATTGATTTAAGCAAATATTTTAAATGTAAATTGGTAGGATTACTAACGATCATAAAATCCGGATTCCAGGCAAAAGCATCTTTCTCCTTATAAAAATATTTTATTTTCTTTTCTAATTCTTCCGGAACTTTTTTAAATCCCTTTTTAGTTCTGAAAGCTGCAATATCAAATTTTGCTATTTTATTCAGCGCTTCTAAATGCCTAAGGCCTATTGAACCTAATCCAAAAAACAATATTTTCTTAATAGTTACACCTCTATTTTTTCTTGCTCTTTAATTCTTTTTTTATACATTTCTTCGCAATATTTGTTGATTTCTACAATTTGAGGATTTTTATCTAAATATTTAATAATTTCAGAAATTGAGGTTTTATAGGTATTTTTACCAAAATGTTCAAATATTTTCTTAAAAAATTCAAAATCATCGGGATAATCTAAAGTTAGTCTATAATCTTTTCTAGTATATTTTTTAGGAATATCTAAATCTACTACATTAAATAATCCAGTATCTGTAAAATATTTACCCCATACTTCTGTTTCATTAGTTTTTTTTATTTCACAAACTTTTTTCATTGCATTTATTTTTAATCCATATGAATAAAAACCATGGGGTAAATCCAAACATCTAATAAAATCAGCATTCGATTCTTTATATTTATTGATAATCTTATCTGTAAATTCAATAGCCACCAAAGGACAATCGGCAGTTATATTCAGAACATAATCTAATTTAAATTGCTTAGAAGCATTGTATAAGCGCAAAATAACATCTTCTTCATTACCAAGAAAATAATCTATCTTTTCATCTTTGGCTATTTTTACCAAGGGTTTATCCTGAGGATTATCGGAAGTACATATAATAATATTACATAATGATTTTGATACTTTTAAGCGATCTATCATATGACGTATAATCTCTTTGCCATTTATTTTCAAAATTAACTTATTTGGTAATCGAGTTGATTTTAATCTTGCAGTAATTAAAAATCCTATCTTCATTGTTATTATTCCTTTGTCTCTTTTGTATGTGTAAAGTTTTCTAAACCAACTTTTTTAAATTTATATTCAACTTTTGTAAAATCTACTATTTCATCTTCTTCTATATCATGCAGTGCCCTTAATCCAATTAATTGTAAAAATTGATTTTGTTTTATTGGGCTTTCTTCTACCGTTCTTTTAAACAATAAATTATCCAGAGAAAGTTTTTCACCTTTTTTAATATCTTTTTTTGCTACAATAGCTTTTTTCATAGGACCAGTATTGCCGTATTCTATTTCTGCCTTCGACATTTTCAAATTTCCATTACCGTAAACTTTTAATGCTAACTTCATCAATTCTATTATTTTAAGCATTTGCATCTTGCCAACTGCTGCATGGTAATCTATCCGCTCTATTCCGTAATCCGGAGTATAATGTTTTTCTAAAATATTAATACCCGTTATTGCTGCCATACAACTAATAATTTTATTATTTGCATCATCAAAAGCAGTATGGTCTGCATAGCCAATTGGTAATTTAAACAAATCTCTGATTTTCAGCATCTTAGATAAATTAATATCAGTATACTTAGTAGGATAACTTTGGAAACCATACATCAAAAGAATATTATTTTTTTCTTTGCTTTTTAAAAAATCAATAGCGTAAGCAATTTCATCTATAGTAGAACCCCCCACACCCAGTATAATTTGTTTATTAAATTTAGATACAGCATCAAGTAAAAAATAATCATTCAATCCTGTGGCATGAAGTTCTATTGCTGTAATATTTATATTGTTTTCTAAAATATATTCGATACTTTCGACATCATCACATAGTACAATTATTTCTAATCCCTTTTTATTTGAATAATCAATAATTTCACTCCATTGATTTTTCGAAAACGTCCATTTTTTACTTTCCTCTATTAAAGCATGTTTTTTTTGCATATAACTTTCAGGATTTAATAGCATGTGGAATTTAATAGCATTTAATTTCAATTCTGCAATATCGTCTATCATTTTATAGAGATACTTAATATCACCTTCGTGATTGTAAGCAGTTTCACCTATAACGTAATGTCTTAAAATATTATTCTCCATTTTTATCCTCTTTTTATAAACTATTATAATTTTTTATTTCCAAAACAATACTAATAATTTTATAAACAACTTAATAATTTCACCTTATTGTAATTTCTTTAAATAACTTATTTTATATTATCTGGCTTATTTTTATTTATTTTACTAAACTTCGCTATCCATGCTTATCCATATACTCTATTGCCCTCTTATATTCTCCCCATTCTCCTATATCAAACCAGGAACAATTCACCGGATAAATCTGTATTTTAAATCCCTTTTTCTTGGCCAATACCAATAACTCCGGCATATCTATTGACTGATTTCTCGGGATCAAATCAACGACTTCTGGCTCCAAAACATATACCCCGGAATTAACAATAAAATGATAATCCGGTTTTTCGATAATCTCCTCAAAGTCCGCGCATTCATTTTTCATATTTAAAATACCATAAGGAATATTTATATTACGACTTACTCCCAATATTGTTATCTGATTATTATTTTCTTTATGATAATTTAAGAGGCTATCATAATTTGCATCAATTATCACATCACAATTCGTAACAATAAATGTGTCGCCTAATTTATCTTTGATTAAAGATAATGCCCCTATCGTTCCTAAAAAATCTTCTTCCTGAACATATTCGATTTGATAATTATTTGGATTTTCTGCAAAATACATTTTGATCATTTCGGCTTTATAATTTAAAGCAATTATAAATTTATTAAATCCATATTTTTTGAAATTATCCATAATTACTTCTATAACCGGTTTCTCCCCTATAGGGATTAAAGGCTTGGGTAATATTTTAGTAAAAGGATCAAGTCTTTTACCTTTACCGCCAGCCATAATTATTACCGAAACATCCTTTATAGCACACGCCACCTCACCATTTTTTAAAAAATCTTTCCATAAAAAAACATCAATTATCTTATTTTTATCATCAATTACTGGAATATGTCTTATTTCATATTTTTTCATTAACCGTAAAGCTTCCTCTTTATCACTCTTATAAAATATTACAATCGGATTTTTAGTCATTATATCCTGTATGGAAGAGTTAAAGTCAAGACCTTTTATAATTGCTCTTCTCATATCTCCATCAGTTACAATCCCCAAAATCTTATCTCCCTCATCTACTACAATCAATACCTGTAAGGCACTCTTGTCTATTTGTTTCAATGCTGCTTTTAAAGAAAGGTCAGATTTTACTAATATTTTTTTACATTTTTCGGAAATCATTTAAAATTCTCCCATCTAAATTGTTCATCTTGCCTGATATCATTTATAAGTTTCATTCCAATCACTATCTCTTTAAATTTTGGCAATATCCCAGTCCCCGGTCTTTTTATTGCTATATCTGATTCTTTTATTATTTTTCCTGCTCTAATATCCCTGGTGGCAATAAGACTTCTCCTGGCCACTTTCATTATTTCAATTTCGCTTTTATTGGGCTTTTTTATTCCATTACCCAATGCCATTTCGATATTTCTTATCGCCTTTACCATTTCCTTTAATTCACCCGGTTCTAATGAGGCTTTATGATCAGGACCGGGTAATTTTTTATCTAAAGTAAAATGTTTTTCAATTATTTTTGCCCCCACAGCCACCGCAGCAACAGGTACTTCTATTCCTAAAGTATGGTCCGAATAACCTACCGGTAATTTAAATGCAGCTGCCAAAGTTTGCATCGCTTTTAAATTAACCTCCTCGTAAGGAGTGGGATAATTAGTAGTACAGTGTAATAATGATATCTTTGCCTTCGAATTAACCGACCTAATAATATTTATCGCTTCTTCTATTTCTCCTAAATTTGCCATCCCGGTGGAAATTATTAGGGGTTTATTTTTCGCCGCAATATGTTTTAAATAAGGATAATTTATTATTTCACCTGAAGGTATTTTATATATATCTACTAAATCATAAAGAAAATCTATACTTTGATAATCAAATGGCGTAGATAAAAACATAATTTCTTTTTTGTCACAGTATTTTTTTAATTTTACAAAATCCTCAAAAGAAATTTCCAGTTTCTTAATCATCTCTAATTGAGACTGATCTGAACCGGTTGTCTTTTTCTGATATTCAGCCTTATCAGCTAATTTTGAAACCACATTTTCCGCTTTAAATGTCTGAAATTTCACTGCATCTGCTCCCGCATCTTTAGCGACATCAATAAGTTGGTAAGCCAAATCTAAGCGGCCATTATGATTTACTCCTGCTTCAGCGATAATGAAAACTTTAGAAGTATCTATGCCATTCATTCTTTTTTACCTCAAAATCTAATCTCTTTTTTAGAAGTTTTTCTTTCGGAATTTTTAATATCTCTTCCATTGCTTTGATCACATATTTACTAGTATTACCATCCCCATAAGGATTTTTTATATTTTTTATTTTTGTTAAAAATTCTGTGTCATACAGAGATTTTTTTATCCCCTTAGATATTTCATTAATTGAATACCCTGTTTGGATAACGCTTTCGGGTTGCAATCTTCCTTCCTGCCTATTTCCAATGTTCACTGTAGGAATCAAAAAAGAAGGAACTTCAATAATACCACTTGAAGAATTACCTACCACAACCTTTGCATACTTCAAAAAACTTAAATATAATTTTGAACCAAGACTATCAAAAAAATACGCCTTAGGATTATTATCTACAAATTCTTTTATCATATTTACTATTTTGTTTGAACCTACTTCTGCATTAGGTCTGGTAAAAACTATTTGTAAATCAAATTTTGATAACGCCTCTAATAAATTTTTTATTTGCCATCTTACACTATCTTCCCCTTCAAGAGTAACCGGATGATAGGTACAGATTATAGTATTTTTATTGACATTGATGCCGGTTAATTTTAAAATCTCTTCTTTTTTATACAATTCCAATTTTTTTATATTTTCAAGACCCGGTGCACCAACAATATGAATACGCCAATCTTCCTCTCCCATCTTACTTATATTTTTTGCATATAAACTGGTTGAAGGCATATGAATATGAGCCATCTTGGTAATAGCATGACGCACTTGCTCATCAAGCGCTCCCTTTGTAATTTCACCTCCAGCAATATGTATTATAATACTGTTATACAATAATGCAGCAATAGCGCTTATAAAAAGTTCATATCTATCACCTAATAAAAATATTATATTAGGCTCATATTTAGCAAAAATTTCAGAAACCTGAATTAGACCATTTCCAACAGAAGTGATTAAAGAAGAAGCATTTAATGAGCCACTTAAAAATGGTAATTTTATAATATTTTTTATATTATCTTTTAAAATTTCTTTAATTGTATATCCATATTGAACCGATAGGTGTGTTCCTCCAACAAGTACAAAAGTATCAAAGTTAGAATAATTCTGCAATTCCCTTATTATCCATCTTTGCACTCCATAATCTGCCCGAGTGCTTGTAAATATAAAAATACTATTGTTACTTATCATTTATAAATTATTTCCCTTATTTTTAATTTTTATGATTTTAAATAAACTAAATTAAAACATAAATTCTTAACTCTCAATTTTTACTTTCTATTATTTTCGCTGGAGTCCCTACAGTAATTATACTATCAGGAGTATTTTCTATCACTAAATACCCCACTGTCAATGAATATATTTTTATTTATTCTTAAAATTACTTTCGCCAATAATCTCCCAAATTTTACAAACAAATTCCTCAGTTCCATCATAATTAATAAATTTAATTCCAAGTTTTTGGCAACTAATATCAGTTTTAATATTATCTCCTATGTAAATTACATCTTTTCCTTTCAAATTAAAATCTTTTAAAAAATATTTAAATAAAGTAATATCAGGTTTTCTGGCTTGAGGAATAAACTCATCTGATATGTATACTTTATCATAAAATTTTCTAAGCCCCAGAGCGTCTATCTTATATTTTTGAATTTCAACATTTCCATTAGTTATGATTGCAAGTTTTATTCCTCTTTTTTTAGCTTCCTTTATATACTTCTCTACCCAAAAGAAAAGTTTTAATTCTGGTTTAGCAGATCTATAAACAGGAAGCAACTTCTTTTTTACAAAACTTTCCCAATCCTTTGGAATTTTCCCTATGCATAATTGTATAGCCTTATCAAATGTATATTCATGAATGTTCTTATTAAATAACTGCTTTAGTAACGAAAAATAATAATCTTTGTTAACACAATAATATTTTGATACCTCTTCGGCTGTAATCCAAAAAGCAAAATATTCAAATTGCTTTTGGTCATATAAAGTATTATCTAAATCAAATCCAATTGCTTTTAACATAAATTAATTAAATTATCTGCATAAACTGCATTATCATATCTAAGCATATATAATTTGTCTTTATAATTACTTAAATTAGATATTATTTTTTTATTTTTAGCAAGCTTATAGATAAGTATTGGGAAATTAGCACCTGCAGTATATGCAAGAGGATACCCTCCACCAAATCTTGGATTAATTTCAGTAACATAATAGGCATTATTTTCAATATCAATAATAAACTGAATATTAATTACTCCCAAAGGTTTTAATGTTTTAACAATCTTTTTAATTATTTTAAATATGATAGGATCTTTTTGGGTAACGCCTCGTTCTACTTCACCACCTCTTACTTTCAATCTCTTGCGCTGAACTGCTTCAATACATTTACCCTCCTCGGTTGCAAATACATCAACAGTAACTTCATATCCCTTAATAAATTCTTGCATTATATAATTATCAGTAAGAAAATCTTCATACTTTCTTAGTTCATTAGAATTATTGCAAATAAATATATTTTTTGAAGCAGAGCCCATATATGGCTTGATAATAACTGGTTTATTAAATCCTTCTCGATTAAAACTACTACCTAGCCAGGTTTTTGGACATAAAATATTATTTTTTTTAAAAAATTGATATGTTTTCCATTTATTCATGCAAATATCTATTACTTGAGGACTAGAAATCATTATAAATGTTCCTATATCAAAAAAATATTTACGATTCATAGCAAAAATAATTAACTCTGGATCTATTAAAGGAATAACTATATCAATTTTTTCTTTCCTGCATATTTCTAATATTTTTTTTCCATAATTATCATCTATTTGATATGGTAATTTAAATACTTTTTCCAAAAAATAATTTGCGGGGGATGTGGGGTCGTAATCGCCACCATAAAGATTAGAATCCGGGAAAACAGATTTAAATATTTTTATTAATTCAGCTCTTCTTCCAGGAGAAGTAAATAGTATTTTCATAACAATTCCCTTATTATTAAAGCTGTCTTTCTTATATCTTCTTCCTCATTCAAAGTCGAACTGGGTAGACATATCCCATAATTATAAATCTCATAAGCATTCGGACAGGGTTTTGAAAATTTCTTTAAATAGGGCATTTCACTTGCCGGCATAAAAATCCTTCTGGTGGGAATTCCTTTATTTTTTAATTTTAACATCAAATTATCTATATCTATATTATTTTTATCAACCTTAATACAGGTAAGCCACCAACTGCCAGAGGAATTATCAAATTCTTCTTGAAATTTAATATAGGGTAAATCATTAAAAATTTCTTGATATATTTT
>Ga0208905_1000470_pt1 | contig 20300 bp, 15 predicted proteins | sample AntAceMetag02UKS_FD_184776 | JGI IMG/M metagenome (GOLD analysis project Ga0208905, IMG submission 184776) | Saline lake microbial communities from Ace Lake, Antarctica - Antarctic Ace Lake Metagenome 02UKS (SPAdes) (version 2) | ecosystem: Environmental > Aquatic > Non-marine Saline and... | reverse complement strand
TGCAACCACAGGGAAATCATTTTATCCCAACAAAGATTTTTTATTATTACGTATGGAAAAAGAAGTATTGGTGCCATGCGGAATACCTTATATTTTCGGATCATTAGGAAGCTCTGAAAAGAATCTTGTTTCTGATTCAACATTAACCAAACTTGGGATAAAATTAAAAATTGATAAAGCTGTTTCTATTGATCAGGAAAAGAAAACTTGTAAAACCTCTGATGGCACTGAGATAGAATTTGAGAAATTGATTTTAGCAACAGGATCAAAACCAACAGTCCCAAAATGGCTGAAGGGAACAAATTTGGAGAATGTTTTTACTATTCCTAAAAACAAAGATTATCTGGATAATTTATTAACTCAGATCAAAAAATGCAAGCGGGTAGTGATTATAGGAGGCGGATTCATAGGTGTCGAAATAGCTGACGAGTTAAACAAGTCTGTTGAGAATGTTACACTCGCTGTCAGGGCTGAAGAGATTCTTAAAGAAAGAGGTGTACAAGTAATTACTAACAATGGAGTAAAAGAGATTCAGGGAAAAGGGAAAGTTTCCCGTGTTCTTTTAAATAATGGAGACACTATTGAAGCAGACATAGTAATTTTATCTACCGGGTATCACCCCAATTCGACTCTTGCAGAAAAATCAGGGATAGAAATTAATGAATTAGGCTTCATTAAGGTTAATGCTTACATGCTTACAGAAAATAAAGATATTTTTGCTGTTGGCGACTGCGCTGAAAAACGCAGTTTCATTACAAGTAGCATAAAAGGTCTTATGCTGGCATCAACAGCCTGCTCTGAAGCAAGAATCGTCGGAATGAACCTGTATGGACTATCTACATTGAGATCATTTAAAGGAACAATTTCAATTTTTTGCACATCAATCGGAGATACAGGCTTTGGTGTAGCCGGAGTAACTGAAACTCTGGCTAATCAAAGAGGTTTCAATGTTGTTACAGGCACTTTTGATGGATTTGATAAACATCCGGGAACAATGGAAGGAACAAAAAAGCAACTTGTTAAATTGATTGTTACTCATGAAGACGGGATTATTATTGGAGGGGAAGTTATTGGTGCATCAAGTACCGGAGAATTGACTAATTTAATTGGTCTTGTAATTGAAAACCAGATGACAGTTAATGCTTTGCTTACTTCCCAGATTGGCACACATCCTCTTTTAACCGGCCCCCCCACTGCTTACCCTGTAATCAAAGCTGCGGAAATAGTAGTCAAACAACGGAGAAGAAAAATGCTATAAACGTGAAATAAAAATAATAATTTATTTAATAGAAACAATATAAATTCCAATCCAAACAAAGCCGACTTTTATTAGTAAATTTATCAAAATTTTTTATTTAAATTATTTATCAAAAATTAATGTTACCTGAATATTATTCTAAAAACTTAATCTACTCATCATGGAAACAAAAATTTCTCTGGTTCTTTCATTTATGTTCATTGCTTTAATTATGGGATGCACACCAAATGAGAAGTACGAAGTCGATAAAACCTATTTTGGTTTTAAATTGGTTGAAAAGAAGTTTGTACAGGAAATAAATGCGGAATGTTTATACTTCTCGCACGAAAAAAGCGGTGCTCACTTGCTAAAAATTGCTGCCGATGACGCCAACAAACTTTTTAACACTGCTTTTAAAACAGCTCCCGAAAACGATTATGGGACACCTCATATTATGGAGCATTCTGTACTTAATGGTTCTAAAAACTTCCCGGTAAAAAGTCCATTTGACGTCTTGTCAAAGGGTTCCTTGCATACATTCCTTAATGCAATGACAGGTGCTGATATAACTACTTATCCGGTAGCAAGCATGAATGACAAAGACTATTTTAACCTGATGCATGTTTATCTCGATGCCGTTTTTAATCCTATGATTTACGACGATCCGCGAATTTTTAAACAGGAAGGCTGGCATCGTGAATTAACCGATAAAGAGAGTGAGATCGTTTATAAAGGTGTTGTTTATAACGAAATGAAAGGTGCTTTTTCAAGTCCTACCACTGAACTCAACTATAAGGTGAACAAACAACTTTTCCCGGACAATACTTATGGTGTATCCTCAGGTGGATACCCTGGTGTTATACCAAAACTAACCTATGAAGACTTTATTAATTTCCACAAAAAGTATTACCACCCTTCAAACAGTTATATTCTGCTTTACGGAAATGCTGACCTTGAGAAGGAACTGCAATTTATTGATACTGAATATCTTTCAAAGTATGAAAAATCGGACAAAAAAGTTGAAATTCCCATTCAGGCACCATTCAATGAAATGAAAGTAGTGGAAAAGACCTATGCTGTATCAGATGGAAGTTCAACAGAAAATAAAACATATCTTAGCTTTAGTTTTGTTGCAGGTCTAAATACCGATCGCGCTTTATGCATGGCTTTTGATGTGTTATCTGAAGCTTTAGTCAATCACGAATCAGCTCCGCTACGCCTCGCTATTCAGGAAGCCGGAATTGGTCGCGATATACGTGCATCATTTAATGAATCGCAGCAAAATGTTTTTGAAATAATAGTACAAAATGCCAATTCCGAAGACAAAGATAAATTCAAAGAAGTTGTTCTTGAAACTTTTCAGAAAGTCGCAGATGAAGGACTTGATAAATCAATGGTTGAAGGGATTCTTAACCGGATGGAATTTAACCTTAAAGAAGATAATACACCGCAAAAAGGGTTAAGATACCTGATGATGAGCTATTCCGGATGGTTCTTCAATAACGACCCGTTCCTTGGACTTGAGTTCAATAAACCTCTTGAGAAAGTTAAAACATCTCTTGAAACTGATCTGCTTGAATCAACTATAAGAGAATACCTGATCTCAAATCCTCATGCGTTGTTAATGGTGCTTACTCCACAACCCGGCTTACAAAAAGAGATTAATGAAAAAACTGTGAAAGAACTGGCTGCATATAAAGCTTCACTCGACGATGAAGGTCTTGAAAAACTCATTAATGAAACAGAAGAATTATTAGCACACCAAAAACGCGAGGATTCACCCGAAGCCCTGGCAACCATCCCTTTGTTAGATATTGCTGATATAAGTGAAGAAGTAGAATGGTACCCGGTTGAGGAAAAAGCAATTGCAAATATACCGTTGGTTCACTACACTGATTTTACTAATAATATTTTATATACTAATTTCTATTTTGACATTAAGGCTCTTCCACAAGAACTCGTTCCTTATGCTTCACTATTGTCATCAGTTCTTGGAAAATTAAATACTGAAAATTACACATTCGGTGAACTTGATAATGCATTAAATATTCATACCGGCGGATTCTATACAAGGACAAACACTTTCCTTGAAAACAAATCGGATGAAAATTTATTACCTAAATTTGTTATTACCTCAAAAGCAACAACAGATAAAGCTGATAAACTATTTGAATTAGCAGGTGAGATAATAAATAAATCTGATTTTAGTGATATTGAAAGGTTAAAAACCGTATTGGTAAGACACCAATCACGCGTAGATGCCAATATAAAACAAAACGGAATACGTTATGCGATGACCAGATTATCATCGTACTATTCCAATGATGGAATGTTTGATGAACTTACCGGTGGTTTGGAATATTACCGCTTTATAACCGACCTGGTAAATGGGTTTGACGAACACAGCGAAGAGATCATTAAAAACCTTACTAAAACCGCCTCTTTGTTATTTACACAGAAGAATCTTATTTCGTCTGTTACATGTAGTAACGAAGATATGGAAGCTTATGCTGCAGGATTTGAAAAACTTGCAGGTTCCCTTCCGGAAGGACAAGATGAAATAGCAGAGTGGAAATTTGATTTTACTAATAAAAATGAGGGATTACTTACTGCATCTAAAGTTCAATACGTGATTAAAGGATACAATTATAAGAAACTGGGGTACGAATGGGATGGGAAAATGCGTGTTTTGAATCAAATCCTTTCAACTGACTGGCTGCAAAATCAAATTCGTGTAATCGGAGGAGCATATGGCGGATTCTGTGGATTTTCTCCTTCAGGTGATGTTTTCTTTGCTTCATACCGTGACCCGAACCTGAAAGAAACACTTGAGAATTATGATGCCACTCCCGGGTTCCTGCATGACTTTGAAGCTGATGAAAAAGCAATGACCCGCTTCCTGATTGGAACAATTTCAGGAATGGACCGTCCCATGACTGCTTCGCAAAAAGGAGACGTTGCAATTCAAAGGTTTTTCGAGAAAACTTTAATTGAGGATATCAAAAATGAAAGGGCTGCAGTTCTCTCAACTACTGTGCAGGACATAAAAGATTTTGAAAAAATTGTTCAGGATATTCTAAAACAGGATGCTTACTGTGTCTATGGCAATGAACAAAAGATCAAGGAAAACAAAGAACTGTTCCACGAAATGGTCAATATTTCAAAATAGATCATTGAAAATTAGAAAAAAGAGAGATTATGAAACCAAGAAAAATTAAAGACAGAATTTATTGGATGGGATCCGTGGATTGGGACAGACGACTCTTTGACTCACTGATCCCTCTTCCGGACGGCACAAGCTATAACGCTTATCTTATTGAAGGCAGCGAAAAGACGGCTCTGATTGATACTGTTGATCCACCTATGGTTGATGAACTGATGGGACAGCTTGAGAATGTTCCTAAACTCGATTACATAGTTTCACTTCACGCGGAACAAGACCACTCAGGCAGCATTCCCAATGTACTCTGCAAATACCCCGATGCAAAATTGATTTGCAGTTCCAAAGCAAAAAACATGCTTATGGATCTTATGCCCATACCCGAAAGCTCTATTATTACTGTGAACGATGGTGAAACAATATCGCTTGGGGACAAGACATTGAAGTTCATATACACTCCCTGGGTGCACTGGCCGGAGACAATGGTAGCCTACCTAGAAGAAGATAAAATTTTGTTCAGTTGTGACTTTTTCGGTTCTCATATTGCAACAACCGATCTCTATGTTTCTGATGAAGGACGTATTTACGAAGCGGCTAAACGTTACTACGCCGAGATCATGATGCCTTTCAGAAATATAATCATAAAGAACCTGGAAAAAATCGCTCCTTACGATATCTCTATGATAGCCCCAAGTCATGGTGTTATTTATCAACAACCATCCTTTATCATCAATGCTTATAAAGCCTGGATTGGTGATTCACCAAAGAACCTGGTAGTTATACCTTATATTTCAATGCACGAAAGCACAAAGAAGATGGTCGATTTTCTTGTTTCATCTCTTGTAGAAAAGGGTGTTTCTGTTGAGATATTTGATTTAACCGCAACTGATATAGGGAAACTGGCAATAACTCTTGTTGATGCCGGGACAATCGTTGTTGGAACACCAACCATCCTTTCAGGTCCTCATCCTAACGTTGTTTATGCTACTTATCTGGCTAACGCATTACGTCCTAAAGCCAAATTCCTATCAATTATCGGCTCCTATGGATGGGCAAATAAAACTGTTGAAATATTAGCAGGGATGATCCCTAATTTAAAAGTAGAAGTTATCGAACCTGTTCTTACCAAAGGCGTACCATCAGAGATTGATTTTAAAGCTCTTGAAAATTTGGCTGAGAGTATTGCAAGTAAACACAAAGAGCAGGGATTTAAGTAACCTATGTCTGTTTTTTTACATTTCTTGCATATCTCACGTTTATTACAGAAATTTGAGGAAAAAAACAACCTGATAGTTAACAATTAAATATATGTATTATGGGAAACAGAGAAGAATATATCGACAAACTGGCAACCAGGTTAAAAAAATGGGATGCCGAAATTAGTAAGCTGGAAGAAAAAGCAAAAAATGCAAAAACTGATGTGAAAGCAAAATACACAGAAAAAGCTGATGAATTGCGCGCAAAAAAAGAATCAATTCAGCAGAAAGTCAAAGATTTTGGCGAGGCAAATGAAGATGCTCTTGGCTCAGTCAAAAAGAGTATTGAAGATAGTCTTACAAATTTGACTAAGGCCATAAATGACACATTCAAAAAGTTTTCTAAAGAAGATACTTAAGAAAAGAAAGATAGCAAAAAGATAATGCTAAACAAAAAATTGCAGTACCTCAGAACACTCGAAGCACAGTTTGAAAGACTGAATACTTATCTGGAAGCATTGGATGTCAGCATGAAAAATGCAGATACAGAAACAAAACAGAAGTATGAGGAAAAAATGAAGGATATTCGTAACAAACGGAATATTATTCGGGGAAAAATTTCAAGAGTCAAAGAATCCGATGGAAATACATGGGAAGTTATTGGAGAAGAAACCGCAAACGTCTGGGGATCGATTAAAAATACATTTAAAAAAGCAAAGGAAGAGTATAAAAAGGGTTATGATGAAGGTCTGGGTGATTAATTTATATTGAATTAGACAAAAAATAAAATGTAAAACATAAAAAAGAATAATCATAAAACGATTTACACAATCCCTTTTACTTTTGTTGTTACTCCCTCTGTTAATCCAGTCCCAGGAGAAAGTGGATCTGGAAATGATCTACAAGATCAAGCAGAAAGGATTAAAAAAATCACAGATAGAAAATATTTCGTTTTATCTTACCGATTATTCAGGTGCCAGGCTGACCGGTTCTGAAGGCATCCAGAGAGCGCGTGAATGGATAGTTGGAGAGATGAACCAATTCGGACTGGAAAATATCAGGATCGAGTCTTTTGGCGAATTTGGGAAAGGATGGAACAATCGTAAATCATACGTTGCTCTTACCAGTCCTTACTATCAAACATTTATCGGAACACCAAAAGCATGGTCAGCCGGAACAGATGGATTGCAAAAGGCTGAGGTTATACTTATCAAGATTGATGAAGAGAGTGACCTTGAACAATACAAAGGAAAACTGGAAGGAAAGATAGTTACAACAGATGATGTTAATGAATATAAAGTTTCTTTCGAACCTCTGGCAAGAAGATATACAGATGAAGACCTGGAAAATATTGCTATGGCATCCTCACCACGGCAGCGTGGAAATTGGACCGAAGCAGATCTTGCACGATGGAGAAAAAGAAGGCAGCTAAGAAATTTAACCAGCACTTTCTTCAAAGAAGAGGGTGTACTTGCTGTATTAACCGGTTCCGGTCAGTTTGGAACGGTTCGCTCCTCAGGATCCTCATACAAGCTTGATGATGAACCCGGAGTACCGGAAATGCTTCTAACTACTGAGCACCATGGCAGAATTGTAAGATTACTCCAGCATGATGTAAAAGTTGAGGTTGAAATTGAAATAGATAATGAATATAACACAAACGACACTAACGGATATAATGTAATCGGTGAGAGACCCGGGAAGAAAGGTGATGAAATGTTATTACTTTTGTCTTCTGCTATGAACAATACAGGCAAACATTAATATTCCAAAGAGCAGGAAGTTGCACTTCTGCAATCTTTATAAACCATAGAAGAAAAAATTTATGTCGTTAGTTGAATTAAAACAAGTTACAAAGGATTATCAAATAGGTGAGATGTCTGTTCGGGCGTTGAAAAATATTGAATTGGATATTGAGAAACAGTCATTTGTGTCTTTTGTAGGTCCGTCAGGCAGTGGCAAAACAACATTGTTAAATCTTATTGGCTGCCTTGATAAGCCTTCATCCGGGGAAGTATTTGTGAATGGTACACCGGTAAATAGTTTTTCAAATAAAGAAGCCGCCCAGTTTCGTGGCCAACATCTCGGATTTATCTTTCAGAATTTCAACTTACTGCCTGTTTTGACAACTTATGAAAACGTGGAATATCCACTTATCATGGTGCAAAATATTCCAGCAAATGAACGTAAAGAAAGAATTATGCATTACCTGGAAGCAGTCGGAATGACAGATCAAAAAGATAAATATCCTTCTCAGCTTTCAGGCGGACAAAAACAGCGGGTCGCTGTAGCCCGTGCACTGGTTACTGATCCCAAAATGGTATTGGCGGACGAGCCTACTGCCAACCTGGACCATGCTACAGCTTTTAAAGTTATTGATCTGATGAAGCAAATGCAGCAAAATTTAGAGACAACTTTTATTTTTTCAACTCATGATCCCAAGATCGTCAAAGAAGCTGAAATAATTTATACACTTGAAGACGGAAAACTTGTTGACAAATAAGGTACTGCTTTAATAAAAAAAATACACGATACAATTAATTAGTGATACAAAAAAAATGAAAAATATTTTTAAAATAGCCTTTAGGAATTTACTTCGGTATAAAAGGCGTACTCTGATGACTTCAATGCTTATTATTATAGGGGTCGTTATGGTGATTGTTTTTTCCGGAGTATCAGTTTCATTTAAAAGTATGATGATTGGGTCTATTACTGATTCAATGCTGGGACATTTACAAATTCATAAAAAAGGATATGTAAGCTCCATTGATAATCTGCCTCTGCATTTAAACATTAATGAGAAAGGCATTAAACAACTTGAGAGTATTTTTAAAAAACATAACGATGCTATTGAGGCCTTTTCTTATCGAATAAAATTTGGCGCGATGCTCAGTAACTTTCAGGAAACGACCAATATTCGTTTGACGGCAGTTCAACCTCAGATGGAAAATGATGCATGTCCCCGGTTAGTAGAAAGAATCAACGGAAATATTCCAAATCCTGACAAATTTATAGAACAGGGCAAAATAATTATACCTGAAAATCTCGCCAACGGGTTAAAGCTCAAAGCCGGAGATGAGGTTGTTCTTGTTGCCAATAATAAGGATGGTTCTGTTAATGGTTTGAGCCTGACGGTTTCTAATACCATAGAAGGTCTGCTGGGGCCTTCAGGCCGTGATGGCTTCGTGCATATTGATGACGCTAAAACCTTATTGCGGATTAATGGTAACGAGATCAATGAAGTAGCTATTCGCCTGAAAAATCCCGACAACCTGAACGGAATGAACAAGTTACTTGCTGAGGAATTATCTCAATTTGAAAACAAACAGAATAAGCCTATTTTTGAACTGCATACCTGGGCTGATCTGTCCCCATTTTCAACAATTGCTGCTATCGTTGATTTACTGATTATTACAATCAAAATTGTTCTTATCGCTATTGTACTTATCAGTATCTTAAACGTTATGATGATGTCGGTGTACGAACGTGTCAGTGAGATTGGTACCATCTCAGCTATTGGTACGTTACCATCGAAAATATTGTGGCTTTTCATGGCAGAAGGTTTTTCGTTGGCAATAATCAGCACAATTGTTGGCAATATTATTGGTGTATTGGTTTTACTTTTAATAAATATCGCCAATTTCCATTTTTCTTTTGGCAGAATGAAAAATATTCTTTTGGAGACCTCAATCGCTCCGTCAGAATTAATTTCGGTCTCTTTAATTGTAATATTTATCGCTGTTATTTCCAGCCTGCAACCGGCGCTTAAAGCTTCAAAAATGCAGCCTGTTGATGCTTTACGACATGTATAAAATAAGTAAAAAATGAAAGAAAATTTGAATACCATTTTCCTGGCATTATTTATTAGTTTCTTCTTTTTGCATGGCAAACAATGCCTGTCTATTACATACAATTCAGATGTGGACAATTCAAAATCCTCAAATAGGATAGCAATAGCAGCAAATGGTGATAGTGTAACTTCTGAGATAAGTATGAGGGCAGGCAGGGCACCGTATTATCTTATTTTTGACAAGAAAGGTGTTTTCTTAAAAGCCATTAAAAATCCTTCTTTGATGCAAGGAGGTGGAGCCAGTTCGGTAGTCGTGGATCTTCTTGTAAAAGAGTCAGTTAAAACTGTAATTGCCGGTGAGTTTGGTGATAAAATGAAAAAACAATTAAACACGAATAAGATAAAATATCATGAACGGACAGGTATAATAAAGGAAATAGTTGAAACTATCGTAAAAAATAAACGGAGTAAAGATGAATAAAAATAAATTATCCCTCATACAAATATTCTTTTTCGTTTCATGTGTAATTTGGGCGCAAGAGGGTACCACAAATAAAACCGAAGGCAATGAAATTCTCAAAAAAGCAGATGAAAATCTTATGCCTGCCTCTTTTGAATCTTACCGTAAGCTTATAAACGAAGAGCCTGATGGCAGTAAAAAGGAATTTATATTTTATACGGTCAAAAAAGGCAATGACAAAGTAGCCATGTTATATATCTCCCCGGCTAGTGAAAAGGGACGTGCTACATTGCGATTGGGGGATAATATGTGGCTCTATATTCCCAATGTTGGAAGACCGATCCGAATCACAAGTATGCAGTCGGTTATTGGAGGCGTTTTCAATAATTCCGATATTATGCGACTCGATTATTCTGTTGAATATGAAGCGACCATATTCGATCAGACCCCGGTAGAGTATATTTTAGATCTAAAAGCAAGGACCCAAATTGTGGCTTATGATAAATTGAAAATGTGGGTTGATAAAAAAAATATTATGGTAACAAAGGTTGAATGTTATGCCGCATCCGGAACTTTAATAAAAACATTAGAATTCAAAAATGTAAAGAATTTTGGGGATGGAATCATGCGACCCGCGGTTATTGAGACGAGCAGCCCTTTGTATAGAGGCTATCGCTCATTGATGATTTATTCCAGTATGAAACACCGAAAGCTTCCGGATGAAGTGTTTACCCTTGAATACTTATCGAGATTAGGTGAGTTAAGATGAGAGTTATACTAAAAATTCTTTGGGTGGTTCTTTTTACGCATGTCTTTACCAACGGGTTTTCGCAAGAGTATGATTTCGATATTCCTGAAGAAGAAGAAGCTAAAATTGAATTTAATGGCAATCTAGATGCGAAATTGGGCATCCTGCAAACTCGAAAATCGTCCCCATTATTCGGATTGCAGTTCTATAATGTTCCTGAAAAAAGTGACTATCTCTCTCAAAACAGACTTGATTTTTACCTGAACGGTGAATATCGCCATAAGAAAGTCGGCTTTTTTATGAAGACCTTTACCCAGTATGCCAAAGATGAGCCTCTTTCACCATCCTTTTTTGAATTATATGGCAGTTTAAACCTTTCGCCACGTTTGAGTATGAGCATCGGAAAGCGCCGCTTTAACTGGGGAAAAGGATATGCATTTAATCCTGTTGGTTATGTTAATGCTGAAAAAGATCCTGAAAATCCCGACCTGGCTTTAGCGGGTAAGACATCCGTTTATATCAATTATAACAGAAGCTTAACGTCCGGTTCACTACAGAATTTTTCTGTGGCAGCTATCCTGTTACCACCTGAAGCTGAGATAAATCAAAGATTTGCATCTACCGATGAATTTGGTGCAGCATTTAAGCTCTATTTCCTCCTGAAAAACGTTGACATTGATTTTATGGCAGCTTTTAGAAAGAATGAACCTCAGCGGTTTGGGGTGGACTTTTCAGCCAATTTGCTGGAAAACGTGGAAATTCATTCTGAGATTAGTTATGCGCATGGAGAAAACAAATACCTTATTATTGATGATTTAGTTTCCCAACAAAAAATTGACGGCGTTTCCTTTCTGCTGGGACTCCGTTATCTTAATCGATTCAATACAACACTTATTGTTGAATATTACCATAATAACAGCGGTTTGTCAAAAAATGAATTTACTTCATACGTTGACTATTTGCAAAGCAGTTTAGATAGTAACATTCCTGAGATAATTAACCCCGCAATATCTAATATGTCCACTACTTTTCGTTCAAAAACGTTAATGCAGGATTATCTCTATATGAAAATAATTCAGCCCGAGCCTTTTTCCTGGCTTTATTCTTCAATTTCTATGTTCACTATTTATAATCTGACTGACAAAAGTTTTCTTCTTTCTCCTCAACTAAGTTATAAGCCATTCACAAATTTCGAAGTTTTGCTCTGGCCGGTTTTTTTCTTTGGCAATAACCATGCAGAATATGGCAGTAAGCAATTTAAAAGGAAAGTAGAAATATGGATGCGTTTTTACTTTTAAATATTTAAAACATGAATATCATTATGGTAGGATCGCTAATGGCAGCCCTGGGCTCTGCATGTAACGATTCAAAAGATGTGCAAGCCATTCAGTTCCCGGCTATGCTGCCTATTATTATTCTATTGATTGTAATGATGCCGATCATACTCAACCCTTTAAGTAGTTTTGCAACAGGTTTATCATTGTTCCCTGTCTGGACACCAATGTTAATGGTATTAAGACAGGCAACATCAGTAACTATACCTGTCTGGCAACCCTGCGTCGGACTTTTAGGAGTGTTATTATTCACAGCATTTAGTGTGTGGGCAGGTGCCAGAATATTCAGATCAGCAATAATTATGCAAGGAAAAAGGCCTAAGATTGGAACTTTATTGCGGTATATTTTTAAAGGATAAAATTTCGAAAACAATATAATGTGGAGGTCAATTATGTTAAGAAATAATGGATTACGGATAAATGCAATCGTGCCATTACTTACTCTCTTAGTTCTGGCAATTGGCTGCAGTACATCAAAAGAGGTAAAAGTGGTCGCAAGCGTTAGTGGTAGTCAGATTGAACTCAAAAAAGGTCAAACTCTGGTTTTCACCCTGGAATCCAACCCAACTACTGGATATCAGTGGGAAGTGATTGAGTGCGAGGAGTCTATACTGCAGCAAAAGGGAAAAGCGGAGTTCAAATCATCTGACACCAGGAATCCTCCTCCTTCAGGCAAAGGTGGAACAGAAACATTCCGCTTCGATGCCCAAAGCACAGGCAAGGGAACTTTGAAACTGGTTTATCACAGATCCTGGGAAAAAGAGGTTGAGCCTCTGAAAACCTTTACGCTTCAGGTGAAAGTACGCTGAGTCGTAAATTAACGACTTCACACAAATTCCCTTAGTTTCTCAAGCTCAAATATCACCTTCTTGTGAGTGGCATACTTTTTTAAATTTCCTGCTTTCCCCTTCCTGTCTGCCTTCCTGTATTAGCAAGATATACTCTATGTTTTTAGTTAGGAAGTGTATAATGAATTCCTGCATCCGGACCAAGCGGTATACCTAAAGTCAGCCAAACCACTAAAAGTAAAATCCAAATGACCAGGAAAGCAATGGAATAAGGGACCATAGCAGCAATTATGGTTCCAATACCCGCTTTTGGATCATATTTCTGGACAAAAGCAATGATCAGAGCAAAGAAACTCATCATAGGAGAGATCACATTGGTCACACTATCACCGATACGATACACAACCTGAGACAATTCCGGCGAATAACCCATGATCATAAACATAGGAATAAAAATTGGTGCAATGATAGCCCATTTTGCTGACGCACTTCCCATTAGCATATTAATAGTGGCAGCAAGCAGAATGAAAAGGATCATCAAAGGAATAAGTCCGATGTCGGCAGACATCAGGAGATTGGCTCCCTTAACAGCCAGGATTATTCCAAGATTGCTCCACTTAAAATAAGCCACAAACTGAGCTGCGAAAAATACAAGAACAAGGTAAACAGCCATTGTTTTCATAGAGGCAGCCATCCCTTTCATAACATCTGCATCATTTTTAAAAGCCCCCGTGGTAAAACCATAAGCGAGTCCCGTTGCACCGGCAGTAATAAACAACATAGCAACCACTCCGCGGATCAGTGGTGAACTAAGCATTCCTCCGTCACTTCCCCTGAAGAAACCATCTTCAGGAATGATCCCTATAATGGTTATGAATATGATGGCTATCAGAGTGAGCAAAGCAATCAGTAATCCTTTTCTCTCTGCTTTTGAAAGTTTATCGAAGGAATTTTCTTTTTCTTCGGTATCACCGGTATATTTACCCAGCCTGGGTTCCACAACTCTTTCAGTGATAAACGTGCCTGTAAAGGCAATGACAAATGTGGATGCCACCATAAAGAAGTAATTGGCAGTAGGATTCACTTCATATGCAGGATCAAGGATCCTGGCTGCTTCCTGAGACAATCCGGCAAGCAAAGGGTCAACGGTTCCCAAAACCAAATTGGCACTGAATCCACCTGATACACCGGCAAAAGCAGCTGCCATACCTGCAACAGGGTGTCTGCCCACAGCCAGAAAAATCACACCGGCAAGCGGTATTAGCAAAACATATCCAACATCCGATGCAACATTCGATAATATACCGGTAAAAACAATTACAAATGTCAGCAGACGCCTGTGAGAATTCAATACCATCATCCGTATAACAGCATTTATCAGTCCGCTCTGTTCAGCAATACCGATACCGAGCATAGCTACCAAGACAATTCCCAGGGGTGCAAATCCCGTAAAATTATCCACCATTTCAAGCAGAATACGGTGAATACCATCCTGCGATAAAAGATTAACCGGTCTAACAATTTCTTTGGTTCCCGGATGAACAACCTCCCATCCCAATACATAGCCTACAGCTGAAAATACAAGTGCAGCCAGGGCAAATAGTGCAAAAAGCGTGGCCGGATGCGGCAAAGCGTTACCAACTCGTTCTGTCCAATTCAACATCCGCTGAAAGATCCCTGCACTCTTCTTTGATTTATTCATATAAACATAATATTACAAACTCCCTTTCATATTCAACCTGGCATTTTCATTAGCACAACTTCTGTGAATTTGTAAACATACATATCTTTTTTTATTCTTAAACTATTTCATGAATTCTTTGTATATTAATCCGGATTTTAAAACCGATACTTATCGCATGAATAATAACTTTTGAAAATTCTTCTTAAAACACAAATGTTTAACTTAATTTTATACCAGTGAAAAACAAAAAACAATCCAATCCGATCACACGCAGAAGTTTTCTTCTTAGTTCTACAATAGCTGCCGGTGCTTTCACTCTTGTTCCCCGAAAAGTTATGGGAGGTAAAAAATATGTATCGCCAGGTGATAAAATCAACATTGGTTTTATTGGTACCGGTATTCAGGCAAAGGGGTTATTTGAACAATTTGCTGAATTGTCCGATGTTCAGGTCACTGCCTGTTGCGATGTTGACAGTCAGAAACTCGAGCAATTCAGGAAAAAGGCAGATTTATTTTATGCAGCTAATACAGGAATAGATAAATACAATGGTTGTAAAACTTTTGAAAAATATGAAGAACTGATTGCACAACCCGATATCGATGCTGTAGTTGTAGCTACCCCCGATCACTGGCACGCGATTATATCTATTGCTGCCATGAAAGCCGGTAAGGATGTATATTGTGAAAAACCTATGGCTCATACAATTAAAGAAGGCAGAGCGATGGTGGAAGCTACCCGTAAATATAACCGTGTTTTCCAAACCGGAAGTATGCAACGATCGTGGTGGACATTCCGTCATGCCTGTGAACTGGTCAGAAATAATTATCTTGGCGATATAAAAAAGATACTTGTGAATGTTGGAGATCCGGCAATTGCATGTGATCTGCCAGGTGAACCAACTCCCGGTTATCTTAACTGGGATCGCTGGCTCGGACCTGCTCCAAAACGCCCATATAATGAAATCCTTTCACCACCAGTGATAGAAACTCACTTTCCCATGTGGCGAAAATATGGCGAATATGGAGGAGGGATTCTAACTGACTGGGGTGTTCATATGTTCGATATTGCACAGTGGGGACTGGGAATGGATAACAGCGGACCGGTTAAAATGATACCTCCTGAAAACAGGAAAGCAAAAAGAGATCTTAAGTTTATCTATCAAAACGGGGTGGAAATGTTTCATGAAGATTTTAAGCGTGGATGGGCTGTACGGTTTATCGGTAGCGAAGGAACACTTGATATAAGCCGTAGTTTCCTGGAATCCAAGCCTGAAAATATTGTGTATAAGCGCCTTGAAGATAATGACACTAAACTGTACAGAAGCAGTAATCATTATTCAGACTGGACACAGGCAATACGGAACAGGACCAAACCTATATGTGATGTGGAGGTTGGACACCGCACTGCCACGGTTGGTAATATTGCGAATATTGCCTACCGGTTAGGAAGACCGCTCGATTGGGATCCTGAGAAGGAAGAATTCAAAAATAACCCTGAAGCAAATAAACTAAGGACTAAAGAATACCGGGAACCATATACGGTTTAGGAAGTTTGAAGTTTCAGGTTTGAGGTTACTTTTTAATTTCTAATTTGTAATTTTTAATTTCTAATTTTTACTTTACCAAATCTAGCATAAAGGCATATTCAAGGGCTGTTATTTTATAACGTTCAAACCTCCCCGAGGCTCCTCCATGACCTGCCTCCATGTTGATATGCAGCAGAAGCCGGTTATCATCGGTTTTTATATCCCTGAGTTTGGCAACCCATTTAGCAGGTTCCCAGTACTGAACCTGCGAGTCCCATAACCCGGTTGTAACAAGCATGTTAGGATATTTTTGAGCAGATACATTGTCATAAGGCGAGTAGGATAACATATAATCGTAATACTCTTTCTCTTTTGGGTCTCCCCACTCATCAAATTCACCTGTTGTCAGAGGAATAGATTCATCCAGCATGGTTGTTACCACGTCAACCCATGGCACTGCGGCAACCACTCCTTTATACAATTCGGGCTGCATGTTAACTACGGCACCCATAAGCAGTCCGCCGGCACTGCCTCCTATTGCGAACAATTTATCAGGACTCGTGTATCCTGTCTTTATTAAATACTCTGCGCAATCATTAAAATCGGTAAAGGTGTTTTTCTTTTTAAGCAGTTTTCCATCTTCATACCACCATCTTCCCATTTCACTTCCTCCGCGAATATGGGCAATGGCAAAAACAAAACCCCGGTCAAGTAAACTCAACCGATCGGAACTAAAATACGGATCACGTGAATAACCATAAGAACCGTATGCAGATAATAGAAGAGGATTAGTTCCATCCTGATTTACCTGTTTCCTGTAAACCAGTGATATTGGCACTTTTGTTCCATCATCAGCAGTAGCCCATAAACGTTTTGCCTCGTAATTATTTTTATCAAAACCACCCAATACCTCTTCCTCTTTCATTAATGCTTTTTCACGGGTTTCCATGTTATAGTCAAAGGTGGAATACGGAGTTGTAAGAGATGAATACCCATACCTTAGAAGTTTAGTATCAAATTCAGGATTTACAGAAATCCTGGCAGTATATGTTTCCTCCCCGAAATCAATATAATGTTCGGGCGAGTCATCCCATGGTATTATCCTTAAATTCAATAGCCCGTTGATTCTTTCATTCAATACAAGATAATCGCTGAATATTTCCACACTTTGCAATAACACATCATCACGGTGAGGTATCACATCAACCCAGTTCTCCATTCCGGTTTTGTCTACCGGGGTTTTCATCAGCTTAAAGTTCTTAGCCCCGTCTTTATTGGTTCGGATATAGAAATAATCACCATAATGATTTATGCCATATTCAAGATCTATCTCACGTGGTTGAATAATACAAAATTCACCGTCAGGGTTATTTGCATCAAGGTAACGTACTTCAGAGGACAATGTCTGACGAGAATATATCAGAAGGAATTTCTTACTTTTTGTTTTCCCTACACCAACACTGAACTCTTCATCTGCTTCATGAAATATTTCCTTATCCCCGGCAGGATCATTACCAAGTTTATGCTTTTTTATCCATTCTGACCGAAGCGTCTCCATGTTTTTTACTGTATAGAAGACTGTTTGATTATCATTAGCCCAGACTGATCCTCCCGTTGTATTCGGTATCTGATCATTAAGTAATTCGCCAGTTTCAAGGTTTTTAAAATATATTGTGTATCGTCTGCGGCTGACTGTGTCGGTACCATAAGCAAGAAGTTTATTATCAGGACTAACTCTTATGCCTGTTGCCTGGAAGTATTCATATCCTTCAGCCAGATCATTCACATTAAGCATAATCTCTTCTTCAGCCTCTAATGATCCCTTCTTCCTGCAATACAGAGGATACTCATTACCTTCTTCGTATCTCGTATAGTAATAATACCCGTTATCAAGATAAGGTACAGATTCATCATCCTGTTTGATACGTCCAACAATTTCATCATACAATTCCTGCTGAAAATCTTCAGTATGTTTCATTACAGCATCTGTATATGCATTTTCTGCTTTCAGGTAATCAAGAACCTTTAAAGTTTGCTCATCCGGTTTTTCAGCATTCTTCTGTTCATCTGTTAAGCGCATCCAGAAATAATTATCAATACGCGTATCACTGTGTAAGGTCAGTTCCTTCTTAACCTTTTCTGCAATCGGAGGTTTCATTTTATTTATTTGTTTTGTTCGTGAACATGATATTAAGAGAATAACTGCCACTATTATGAAAGCAGCACCAGGGAAATTTCTTTTATTCAACATGATTTTCCAATTTAATGATTAATAAGTCGAAAAGCTAAAATTAATAATTTTGATTATTCTTCCATATCTTTCATTGACAATTGTATTCTATTTCTGGTTTCATCAATCTGGAGCACCTTTACTTTTACATGTTGATGCAACTTAACCACATCAGCAGGGTTTTTTACAAATTCATTTTTCAAATTGGAAATATGCACCAGTCCGTCCTGCTTAACCCCAACATCAACAAAAACGCCAAAATTGGTGATGTTGGTTACGATTCCAGGGAGTATCATTCCCTCCTGAAGATCGTTTATATTTTTAACTCGGGAATCAAATTCAAATACCTTTATTATCTCCCTTGGATCGCGCCCGGGTTTTAGTAATTCCTCCCTAATATCTTTCAATGTAGGCATCCCGGTTTCCTCTGTCTGATATTTTTTCAGGTCAATTAATGAAATTCGCTCCTTATCAGCAACAAGTTCTTTTACACTGCAATTTTGATCCTGTGCCATTGATTCAACCACACAATAACTCTCCGGGTGCACCGCGGTATTATCAAGAGGGTTTTGTCCGTTTGAAATTCTCAGAAACCCGGAAGCCTGTAAGTATGCCATCTCTCCCATTCTTTTCACTTTTGTCAATTCACTCCTTGTATTATAGGGACCATTTTCCGTACGATAATCAACAATATTTTGAGCCAGCTGTGGTCCCAACCCGCTCACATAAGTTAACAGATGTTTACTTGCAGTATTCACCTCCACTCCTACCAGGTTTACACAGCTTTCAACAACACGGTCCAGACCATCTTTCAGTTTCCCCTGGTTAACATCATGCTGGTATTGTCCGACACCGATAGATTTCGGATCAATTTTTACCAGCTCTGCCAGGGGGTCCATTAATCGACGACCTATTGATACAGCTCCGCGTACAGTAACATCAAACTCCGGAAATTCTTCGCGTGCTATGGAAGATGCCGAATAAACTGATGCCCCATTCTCACTAACAACAAAAACCTGCAATTTTCGGTCGTATTTCAAATTTTTTATAAAATACTCAGTTTCACGACTTGCTGTTCCATTACCAATTGCAATGGCTTCGATTTTATATGCATTCACAAGTGAGGCGATCTTTTTAGCAGCCAGTTTTGTTTCTTTCTGAGGCGGGTGCGGATAAATATTCTCATTATGCAGAAGTGTTCCCTGTTTATCAAGACAAACAACCTTACACCCTGACCGGAAACCTGGATCAATAGCAAGCACATTTTTCTGTCCTAAGGGAGGTGCAAGTAATAGCTGACGCAGGTTCTCAGCAAAAACACGAATAGCCTCTTTATCAGCTTTCTCTTTTGCAAGGTTACGCGATTCGGTCTCAAGGGATGGTGCAATAAGGCGTTTATAAGAATCTTCCGCTGCATGTTTAACATGGCGTGATGAATTATTATCACCTGTAACAAAATTCCTGTTCAATATTTCCAGTGCTTTATCCTGGTCTGGGCGTATTGAAACACGTAGAAATCCTTCCTGTTCTCCTCTAAGAATTGCCAGTAACCTATGTGAAACACAACGAGAGAGTGATTCATTACTTTCGAAATAATCGCTGTATTTATCTCCCTCCTCCTCTTTTCCTTTTATTACTTTACTTACGATTACCGACCATTGCTCAAAAAGCCAACGCAATTGTTTTCTTGCTTTCCCGTCCTCACTAATCCACTCGGCAACAATATCCCTGGCTCCCTGAAGCGCTTCTTCTATTCCATGCACATCTTTAGTAATAAATTGTGTTGCTTTCTTCTCCACATCGCGTTCCTTTTGACTCATCAGTATCTTTGCCAGCGGCTCAAGTCCCTTTTCTTTTGCAATGGAGGCACGTGTTTTTCGTTTCGGTTTGTATGGAAGGTAAATGTCTTCAAGTTCAGGAAGAGAGGTAGTATTTTTAATTTTTTCTTTCAATTCAGGAGTAAGCTTCTTCTGTTCATCAATTGATTTTAGTATTGTTCCTCTTCTTTCATCAAGTTCATTAAGTCGTTTATTTTGCTGCTGAATTTCAGCAATTTGAAGCTCATCCAGGCTGCCGGTCGCTTCCTTACGGTAACGACTTATAAATGGAATAGTTGCACCATTTTCAAGCAGCTTTAAGGTATTAGT
>Ga0208905_1000461_pt1 | contig 20615 bp, 19 predicted proteins | sample AntAceMetag02UKS_FD_184776 | JGI IMG/M metagenome (GOLD analysis project Ga0208905, IMG submission 184776) | Saline lake microbial communities from Ace Lake, Antarctica - Antarctic Ace Lake Metagenome 02UKS (SPAdes) (version 2) | ecosystem: Environmental > Aquatic > Non-marine Saline and... | reverse complement strand
ACCCGGTTTCCGATTCTGCATTTCCGGTAAAGGGTGACATTCGGGTGTAAGACGGAATCCTCACCAACGATCGAATCGTTGCCGATAACGACGCCGGGATAGAGAACCGTTCCCCTCCCGACCCGTACATTGTTGCCGACGTAGACCCCGGGGTAAACAACGGCGCCTTCGGCGATCTTCGCATCACGTTCTATCCATGCGTCTTCACTAATTCCCGAAATGAGCTTTTCCTCGGGATAGAGGAGTACAAGGGCCCTCGCCATGGAGGCGTAGGGATCATCGACGACAAGGAGGTTTTTATCGGACGCTCCCGTATCGTGTCCGACGATTACGGCAGATGCGCCGGTACTTTCAAGTTTTTTCCTGTATTTGGGATTGGCAATAAAGGTGAGGTCTCCTTCTCCGGCTTCATCAATACCCCGTATGTCATGAATCTGTACATTCCCGTCACCAACGACAGTAGCTCCGAGATATTCTGCGATTTCATGTAGCCTTTTTATTACCGTCATATATAAACTATCCGTATTACCGACTTACTTCTTTTTGCCATATTCCTTGTTGTATTTTTCTATAACCTCCTCCGTTATATCCTTTGCCTTGGAATAATAGGGGAGGATTCCGGTGCCGATATCCACGATCATTGTGTAGTCTTCCTTTTCACCGATGGAACTGACGACCTTCATTATTTCGGGGATCAGCTTTTGGAAAAGCTCCTGCTCCTTCAGCTGCATTTCCTCGTTTGAATCCTCTATGAAACGCTTGTAATCTCTGAACTTCTTCTGATAGTCCAGCTCCTTTTCCTTGTAGGCATTTTCCGTCAATACCGCGCGCTGCTTTTCAAGGTCTGCCTTGAGGGCCTTTAACTCCTCTTCCTTTTCTGTGATCAACATCTTTTTTTTATCGACGATCTTTTTCAATTCCTGGGCCGCGTCTTTTCCCGCTTGAGATTGGAACAGAATCGATTTGACATTGATAAAGCCGATCTTGTCGGCCGCAACGGCGCACGTGCCGTAAAGAACAAGTGTTACAACAACGAGAACGGTCAAAATTTTCCTCATAGACTATTTCCCCCTATAATTAAATTCTTTTTTTTGCGATTACATAAACATTCCGATATTAAATTCCCATCTGCTGGCGGGTTCATCTTCCTTTCTGTCAAGGACATGACCCCATTCGAGTCTCAGGGGACCCATGGGAGAGTACCAGCGGATACCGAAACCCGCCGTTTGCCTCATATCATCAACATAGTACCCGCTCTCCCATGCGTTACCCGTATCGTAGAATACAACTCCCCTCAGGCCTGCATCCTTGATAAGGGGAAAGACGATCTCCGCATTGAAGTTGAGCATGGTTTCGCCGCCGATGACGTCATCAGTTTCGGGATCCTTGGGGCCGACTTCTCGAAGACCTCTCAGTGAGTTTATCCCACCCAGATAAAATCGCTCATAAATTGGTATTTCCTTTCCCTCATTCCCGTGCGCATACCCGATTCTCCCCCTGACACCGAAGGCACTGTCCAGAGGAAGCGGGAAAAACCAGCTTGAGGAGGCCAGATATTTTGTGAAACTCGTATCTCCCTGGAATATCGTTCCCGTATGTTCCACCGATACCTTGTTTTTAGAACCCCGGGAGGGAAATATCGCGTCGTTCGACGTGTCTCTCGAAAGGGTAAGGGTCACACCGCTGGAGGTTATGCTTCCCTCCTGTTCTTTGATATAAGTGGCTGCCGTATCAAGAACATTTTTCACGTTGTCGGCAGTCAGTTTATACCCGGCATAGCCGATTATCCTCTCCCAGAGAGGATATCCGAACGTAACTTCGAAACCTCGTGTGTCAAGGTCGTAGGTGTCATATTCTTTCGCCATGTTCCAGACATCGAACTTGCTCCAGAGCGGTATATCGAAAAGCCACGGTTCGGTAAAGGATATCTCGTAGTTCGTTTTTGTTGCCCCCACATATGCATTGAGACTTAACGTCTGGCCCCGTCCGAAGAGGTTTCGCTGGGCTATCTGGGTCATGATGACGGCCTTGTCCTCAGCACTGTAGCCGGCGCCGATACTGAACATTCCCGTGGGCTGCTCTTTGACCTGTACATTTATGTCCATCAGGTCTTCCCGGGAGCCCTTTTCAGTCTGGAAGTTGATCTCTTCAAAGTAACTGAGACGGTTGAGTTTCATATAGCTTGCGCTCAAATTACTGCGGTTGTAGAGATCCCCTTCAATGACATTAAGTTCTCTCCTGATAACCTTGTCTCTCGTCCTGGTATTTCCCATTATTGAGATTACATTTATGTAGACAAGACTCCCCTTGTCTATATTGAAGGTCACATCGACTTTTTGTTTCTCTTCGTGAGGCACCGTTTGAGGAACCACGTTGGCGTAAGCATACCCTTCATTGTTGCAGGCCTCCGTCAGATAATCGATATCTGCCACGATCGCTTCCCTGTCAAAAAAGTCCTTCGTGTTGATCTTCAGTTTTTTCAGAAGGTCGGACCGGGGGGTGGCGAGCAGATCTCCGGTTATCTCAACTTCTCCCACCATGAACTGCTTGCCCTCTATGACAGGTATGGTGACGTAAATCCATTTCTTGTCGTTTGTTATATCGGGTTCGCCAACCTGGGCATTGATATATCCGTTGTTTAAATAAAAAGCGGTGAGCTTTGTTATATCGAGGTTTAATTTATTTTCGTCAAGAAGGCCGGAATCCGTAATAAAGGAAAAGATCCCCCATTCGGAGGTATCCATCATGTTCCTCAGTTCCTTATCGGTATATACCCTGTTTCCCTCAAATGAGATGTCCTTGATGAGCAGCTTCTTGTTCTCGACGATGGTAAAGATAACCCGCAAAACTTTTTCATCTTCCTCTATCTCATAGGATACGTCTGCGTTCAGATACCCTTTGCTCCGGTACAGCTCCTTTATATTTTCCACACTCGATTTTACCTTGCTCTCATCGAGCATCTGCCTCGTTTCTATGATGATAACACCTTCGATATCCTCACTGTCGATGTCGTCGTCTCCCTTTATTTCTATGTCGGTTATACGCGGCATCTCCTCGAGGACGAAGGTCAGTACCTTTCCTTCCGAGGTGTCCGTTATTGCGGCCTTTACATCCCTGAAATAACCCATTTTGTATATGGCCTTTATGTCTTCGGAAAAGTTCTTTTTGTCAAAGAGCGTTCCCTTTGTGCTGGAAAGGATATTGTAAAGGGCGCTGTCTTCAATCCTTTGATTGCCGGTAAAGACGATATCGGCGATCCTTTCCTCTGCGAGAACCTTCAAAAGGATATCCGTTGCAATCTGTGAGGCTATCGTTCCAATATTTTTAAGCCCTGTTCCCTGGGCGAATATACCGGTGTGGACCCTCTCGTTTTTTATATCCACGACCCTGAAGTCAGTGCTTATGAGATTCCCCATCCTTGTGAGGCTCCCCGTGATGACAAAATCCGCACCAGTTCCCCCCCCCACGTTGAATGCGAACTCTCTGTCTATCTTTTTGTTTCTTATAAGTTTTTCAATCGCATCCCCTTTGATGATCCGTATGTATTGAGATTTTCCAAGCTCAGCGGTCAGTTTCTCCTGCAGCTGGTTTCTCAGATAGGCCACATCGGACTTGCTGTATATCTCGGGAGGGAGGATGAGCATGCTTTTTGTATTTTGCGAAAGTGCAGTTCCCGGGAAAAGAACAAGGTATATGAGGAGTATGAAAAGGCACTGTTTACATTTCAATATCATAAAGTTCTCCGTCTTTAAGGCCCGTGACACGGGACATGCGCTGGGCCAGCGCAGTGTTGTGGGTTACGATCACCAGCGTTGATCTTTTTGTCTCGCAGAGATTGAGGAGAAGGTCCTCTATCTTTTTCCCCGTTTCTGTATCGAGATTTCCCGTCGGTTCGTCGGCAAGCAATATCTCCGGTTCCATCAGCATTGCCCTGGCAACGGCCACCCTCTGCTGTTCGCCTCCTGAAAGCTCGCCCGGTTTGTGAGATAATCTATCACCAAGACCTACTTCAGTCAAGGTGACCTCCGCCCTCAGCCGGGCTTCTCGCCTTCCTATGCCGCCTATCAGGGCCGGCATCATGGTATTCTCCAGGCAGGTGAACTCGGGGAGCAGATGGTGAAATTGAAACACGAATCCTATCGTTCTGTTTCTGAATTCTGCCCGTTTCCTGTCATTCAATTCGGATACCTTTACGCCGTCAAAGAGCACGTCGCCGGACGTGGGCTGATCGAGGATGCCGAGGATCTGCAAGAGCGTGGTTTTTCCCGCACCAGAGGTGCCGAGAATTGCCAGTGATTCGCCTCCAATGATTTCGATGTTTATGCCACGGAGCACCTCTATCGTCGCTCCGTTTTTCCTGAAAGTTTTGGTAAGATTTTTTACCTCTATCATAGTGCCCCTATTCATATCTCAGTCCCTCTGCGGGATCGAGCCTGGAGGCGTTCCATGAGGGGTATATCGCTGCCAGGAAGCTTATAAGCAGTGCAATGGCTACGATAATGGCGACATCTCCATAATTTACCCGCGAAGGGAGTTCACTCAGGTAGTAAACATCTTTCGGGAAAACGGTGAAACCGAAGAGATCCTCGAGGAAGGCGGCAATTGACTCCAGATTGAGGGCCAAGGTTATCCCCGCGAGGCATCCGAGAGTGGTCCCTATTATACCCATCACCAGTCCCTGCACCATGAATATCTTCATGATGCTCCTCGATGTGGCCCCCATTGATTTCAATATTGCGATATCCTTGGCCTTTTCCATGACAGCCATGATGAGTGTGGTGATGATACTAAAGGCGGCGACCAGTATGATAAGGCTGAGTATAATGAACATGACCCTCTTCTCCATTTTGAGCGCAGAAAAGAGATTTTTGTTCAGTTCCATCCAGGTCCTTGCCCAGTAGGGATAACCGAGCTTTGCCTCGATATCCTCGGCTATTTTAGTGGCCCGGTAGATGTCCTCTATCTTTATTTCGATACCCGTGACGGTATCTTCCATGCCGAGGAACTCCTTGCAATCTTTGAGGGACATAAACAGAAGCGTGGAATCGTATTCATATGATCCCGACTCAAATATGCCGAAAACGCTGAATTTCTTAATTTTCGGTACCACACCCATCGGGGTCGGAATACCCATGGGAAGCACGACCTCCACGGTATCGAAGAGATTAAGGCTCAGGAGTTCAGCGAGTTCCTTTCCAAGGATAACGCCCGGCATATCAGGTATATCATCGCCCTTGTAGTCCTCCGAGAGATAGTCGATGCTTCCCTCCAGTATCTTCCCGAGATTCAGGACCGTAAGTGCGCTTTCCGGTGATATTCCTCTCAGAATAACGCCGGTTACCCTGTCCTCATTCTTCAACATGGCCTGACTGTATATGAAGGGGGTCGAGGCCACGACACCCTCGATTTTTTCAACGCTTTCCATTACTTTTTCATGATTTTCCATCTCCCCCGCCAGTTCCATGAGGACGATGTGGGAATTGATGCCGAGGATCTTATCACGGAGCTCCTTTTCAAATCCGTTCATGACGGCGAGGACAACAATCAACGCCGCAACACCCAGGAATATGCCTGCGATTGAAATCACGCTGTTGATGGATATAAAGGTCTGTTTCCTCTTGGCCTTGAGGTATCTGAGGCCTATGAATAATTCATATGACATAGTGTGTCGGGTATTTTCTTTATTTTTTGTTTTTTGATCTCATATGGGGAAAGAGGATGACGTCCCGTATCGAAGGAGAATCAGTAAAGAGCATCACAAGCCTGTCGATGCCGATTCCTTCTCCCGCCGTGGGGGCCATGCCGTATTCGAGGGCCCGTATATAGTCTTCATCCATTTCGTGAGCTTCTTCATCCCCCGCTTCCCTCTCTTTTAGTTGCATTACAAATCGTTCCCGCTGGTCTTCCGGGTCGTTCAGCTCCGAAAAGGCGTTTGCGATTTCCCTGCCCGAGATATAGAGCTCGAAACGGTCAACGATGCTGCTGTCTTTTTCACTTTTTCTCGAAAGAGGAGAGACCTCAATGGGATACTCAGTGATAAACGTTGGTTGTACAAGCTTGTCTTCAACAAGCTCTTCGAAGATGGCGATTATTGCCTTCCCGAGAGATTCCTCGTCTTCCAGGGGAAGTCCGATACCCTTGCCGTATTCCACGGCCTTCTCCCTGTCTTCGAGTGTTTCAGGAGTGACGTCAGAATACTTCAAAATGGCCTCTTTGACGGTAAGCCGCTGCCAGGGACGGGTTAGATTGATGTCACATCCCTGATAGGTAAAGGTGAGAGAATCGAAAAGTGCTTCCGCAATAAAGGCGAAGAGCTCTTCGGTCATTATTATGAGATCTTCATAGGTGGCGTAGGCCTGGTAGAATTCCATCATAGAGAATTCCGGATTGTGAAATGTCGATATCCCCTCATTTCTGAAATTTCTGTTTATCTCGTAGACCCTTTCCATGCCCCCGACAACGAGACGTTTAAGGTAAAGCTCGGGTGCTATCCTGAGAAAGAGATCCATTCCCAGGGCATTGTGATGGGTCTTGAAGGGCTGTGCCATGGCACCCCCCGCTATCGGGTGCATCATCGGTGTTTCCACCTCGAGAAAGTCTCTTTTCTGCATGAAATCTCTTATCAGTGCCATTATCCGGCTTCGCGTATAAAAGACCTTCTTCACATTCGGGTTCATTATGAGGTCGAGGTGTCGCTGGCGGTACCTGGCTTCTACGTCCGTGAGACCGTGCCACTTCTCCGGAAGGGGGCGCACCGATTTTGAGAGAAGCCTCAGTGTGTCCGCCTCGATGGTAAGCTCACCGGTTCTTGTCTTAAAGGGTTTTCCCTCGAAAGAGACGATGTCTCCAATGTCGAGTTTTTTAAAGAGGCTGTAGGTGTTGTCTCCCACTTTGTTTTTGGCGACATAGGCCTGAATTTTGCCGCCCCTGTCCTGTACATTTATAAATGCCGACTTGCCGAAGTTTCTCACTGCCATGATTCTTCCGGCCAGTGCGAATCGTTCCTCCACCTGATCGAGGGCTTCCTTGTCGATATCGCCAAAGCGATTCAGGATATTTTCCGTTGTAGCCGTTACCCTTACATCGTTCGGATAGAGGGCTATCCCCTCGCTCTTCATCGACTCTATTTTTTCTCGTTTCTTTCGTATTAGGTCGCTTTTCTCATCCATTAGTAAATCCTGACTTTGATATAAACCCAGCAAAGCTATATTCTTTTCATGATTTAGTCAAGAGTTTTGAGAAAAAGGATTGACAAAAAAATTGCATAATAATAGCATACTTGACCGTGTTGGAAGATTATTTCGACGAAAGATGGCAGGAGAAATGTACGAAACGTGGTGCAGATGATGAAAAGAATCGTGAGCAGAAAGCGGGCGCTTGAGATCATTGAGGGCTTTTCAAGGTCGAAGATTCTGGTGGTCGGCGATGTCATGGTGGATCAGTTTATCTGGGGAAAGGTGTCCCGAATCTCTCCTGAGGCACCCGTTCCCGTAGTTCGTGTTACCTCGGAAAATCTTCTCCTGGGTGGCTGCGCCAATGTACTCAATAATGTCTATTCTATCGGCGGACAGGTCGCTGTGGCAGGCATTATCGGATCAGATGAAATGGGAAAATGGCTCGCGGGTGAACTCGGGAAACTGAAAATAGATACAGACGGAATTGTGGTGGAAAAGAAACGCCCCACCTCTGTTAAAACCAGAATTATTGCCCACAATCAGCAGGTAGTGAGATTCGACAGGGAAGACAAGGGCCCCATTAACCCTCGAAGTATAAAGAAAATAATCGATTACATAGATTCCGCAAAGGATGATCTGGGTGCGATCGTTGTCTCCGATTATAACAAGGGTGTTGTCTTCGAAAGGCTCGTCGAGGGGATACGGGGCGTGATCTCGGGACGGGATATTGCTCTTTGTATCGATCCGAAACAGAACAATTTTTCACTCTACAGCGGCTGTGATCTGATCACGCCGAATCAGCAGGAGGCGGAACGCGCACTGGGGGTTGAGTTTGCGGGCGATGATGATGTCATAAAAGGCGGCAGGGAACTCCTCAGCCGGTTTGGCTTCAGGGCTCTCCTCATAACGATGGGTGAAGAGGGTATGATTCTCTTTGAGAATAATGGCGATATCGTGCGCATTCCCGCTGTTGCCAAGGAGGTTTTTGACGTCACGGGTGCCGGTGACACGGTTATCGGTATTTTTGCCCTTTCCGTGGCCGCAGGGGCTACGTTCAAAGAAGCCGCGGTTCTAGCAAATCATGCGGCGGGGATTGTCGTGAACAAGATAGGGACGGCGAAGGTTTCTCAGGAAGAACTGAAGAAGGTGGTATGAGCGAACCGAAGATTCCCGACCCCGTTAAGCTGATATCGAGCATATTTTCCGGCGACAGCGTTCTCATAGGAGAGGCAATTAAGAGATTGTCCCGGAAATTCGGCACGATCGACTTTATCAGCGAATACATGTCCTTTGAATATACCGGCTACTACACGAGGGAGATGGGGAATGCTCTCGTCAGACGCTTTATTTCTTTCGAGGATCTTGTTGATCCCACCTTCCTTCCCGATGTAAAGCTCTATACAAACGAAATAGAAAAAGAGCTCTCAAAAGGGGTAAAACGGGAAGTAAACATAGATCCGGGGTACCTGGCCGAGGGCCATCTGGTCCTTGCGACGGGAAAAAGATATGCCCACCGTCCCTATCTGAGAGACGGGATATACGCTGATTTAACATTGCTATATAAAAATGGTGCTTTTCGACCGCTTGAATGGACCTATCCCGATTATGCGGGATCGGATATTATTAATGCGCTGGTATCGATAAGGAGACAGTACCTTATGAAACTGGCGAAGATGAAAGAGGATAAGGACTGAAAAATGATAAAAAGTATGACCGGGTACGGTAGATCTGAGACCGCTCTGGGAGGAAGAAACGTGGCAATAGAGATCAGATCGCTCAACCACAGAAATCTGGAAGTGATCGTTCGTTTTCCTGCTTTTTTGAGCTTTCTGGAAATGGATATCAAAAAAAGATTGAATGAAAAGATTTCCAGAGGGAGAGTTGAGGTCAGTATGAAGGTGGACGCGGAACCCGGTATGAACGGCGGGGAGAAATTGAATGTCAATCTTCCCCTGATCCGCGATTACTATTCGCTTTTGACCGATATCAAAAAAGAACTGGGTCTCGAAGAGGAGATAACACTGGGTCTTATCGCCAGACTCAAAAACGGAATATATGTATCAGATGTTGAAATTGATCCGGAAGAGGCATGGGAAACGATAAGCAGGGCACTTGATGAGGCTGTTGATTCTCTCATGAAGATGAAGGAAAAGGAGGGTGAGATTCTCTGTGATGACTTTATCGAGCACCTCACTCTTACGGAAGAATATATAAAAAACCTTGAGCTGCGGTCACCACAGGTGGCATTGGAGTATCAGAAACGACTTAAGGAGAGGATAGCGGAGCTGGCCGGGGGAGTGGAAATCGATGAAGCGAGGATGAGCCAGGAGATTGCAATTCTCGCGGAAAAGAGTGATATCAACGAGGAAACGGTTCGTCTGGCGAGTCACATCGCTCAATTCAGGGAGATGATAAAAGCGGGGGGGGCAATCGGACGGAAACTTGACTTTTTGCTCCAGGAGATGCACAGGGAGATCAATACAATAGGCTCGAAAAGCGGAGATCTTGAGATATCCCATAATGTGATAGAAATTAAGACCGAACTTGCGAAATTACGGGAGCAGGTCCAGAATATTGAATAGAGTTTCAAGTTTCAAGTTTGGAGTTTAACCCTTATGAAAGAATTATCATCAGATATATCGGGTCTCCTTATCGTTGTCTCCGCTCCTTCCGGTACTGGAAAGACAACAATTTGTAAGGAAGTTATGAAAATTGTTCCGGAGCTCCGCTTTTCCATATCCTGCACGACACGTGAACCGCGAAAGGGGGAAATAGATGGGAGGGACTACCATTTTATCTCCAGGAAGGAATTCGAAGAACGGATATCGGGAGGTGATTTTATTGAATGGGCAGAGAATCATGGTCATCTCTATGGGACACTGAAAAAGGATGTAGAAGGCCTGGTTACGGCAGGGTACGATGTCCTTTTTGATGTGGACCCGAGGGGTGCAAAAGAATTGAAATCACAGTACAATAATGCCGTATTCGTATTTATACTTCCCCCTTCGATTGATGTATTAAAGGAGCGTTTAAAAAAGCGCGGTTCTGAGGAGAATGCCATGATGAAGGCACGCTTCGAGAGGGCCGCGAAAGAGATAGGGGAAGTTGTATGGTATGATTATGCCATTTTTAATGATATAATAGATGAGTCTGTAGATGTTCTGAAGTCCATTTACAGGGCGGAGAAGAACAGAAGAGAACGACTGACAAAGAGAATAAAGAATATAATTGGATAACTGGAGGTTCAAAGAAGTATGGCACGAATTACCGTAGAGGATTCATTAAAGGAAGCAAAAAACAGGTTTGCCCTGGTTTTGCTTGCCGCCCAGAGGGTAAGACAGCTCTTTAAAGGATCAAAACCCTTGAGTGAAAAAAAGAAGAACAGGGAGGTTGTTACTGCCCTGAGAGAAATTGCCGAAAGTAAAGTGCAGTATTCTCACCCGGAACATTTATCCCCCGCCGATCTTGAAAAGAAGTACATAGAAAGTGATACGGAAACTGTCGGAGCCGAGGATGATTTTGAATAGGGCAGGTCGTGAAAGATTGATCTTTGCCCTTGACATGGTGGAGGATATGGAGGGGGCGGAGAAGTGGATAGAAGCCCTGAAAAATCACGTAGGGATGTTCAAAGTCGGAAAGGAGCTCTTCACTCGATTAGGCCCCCCCGTCGTTTCCAGAATAATGGATAGTGGAGGAGAGGTTTTTCTCGATCTCAAATTTCATGACATTCCGAATACGGTAGCGAAGGCCTCGGAAGCTGCTGTTAATCTGGGCGTTTCCATGTTTAACATTCATGCACTCGGTGGAATAAAGATGATGAAAGAGGCTGCCCGTTCGGTACGAGGAATTTCTGAAAAGATGAAACTTCCTGCGCCCTCCGTCATAGCGGTTACCGTCCTTACCAGCCTGGATGATGCCGATATCAGAGAAATCGGTTTTGATTGTTCGACGGCTGAACTTGTCCCGAAGCTGGCCGGATTTGCCCGTGACGCGGGTCTTTCAGGTGTGGTGGCCTCTGCCCAGGATGTGCCCTCAATACGGGAGGCCTGTGGTGAAGATTTTATTATCGTGACACCCGGTATTAGAGTGGATGAAGGGATCGCCGGCGACGACCAGAAAAGGATTCTCACACCAAAGAAGGCGATCAGTATGGGGGCCGATTATATCGTCGTAGGGAGACCAATCAGAATGGCAGACGACCCTGTTGCCATGGCGGATAGAATCAGCGAGGATATTGAAGAAGGCCTCGGGGAAAGAACAATACACTGAATCTCGCTTCTGTGAAAGGAAATCATGCAGGTCATCTATGGTATCCATCCGTCGATAGAAGCACTGATAAGCGGCAGGGACGAGGTAGAGAGGATTTTTCTTGCAAGGGGGAGAAAGGGACCTGATGTAAAGAAGATACGGGATCTTGCAGGTAAAAAAAAGATTCCGGTGGAGTTCGGTGAGAGGGAGTATCTCGACAGCCTTGCCGACGGGAGTACTCATCAGGGGGTTGTCTGTCAATGCAAACCCTACGCTTATTATGGCCTGGATGAGATGCTCGAGGGATGTCACGATTCCCTTAATGATTGTCTTATTCTCATCCTCGATTGCATTGTCGATCCCCAGAACCTGGGTTCATTGATAAGGACGGGTCACTGTTTCGGGGTAGCCGGCATCATAATTCCGGAAAAAAGGTCGGCATCGGTGACGCCCTCTGTTATTAAGGTATCGGCGGGAGCGGCTCATCATGTTCCGATAGCCAGGGTTGTAAACATAGCGAGAACGGTTGACTATTTGAAGGAGAAGGGCTTCTGGATTTACGGGGCCGATGTTTCCTGTAAAGAGGATCTCAGGTCCTTCGATTATGAAGGCCCGATCTGTCTCATTATGGGGAGCGAAAAGAAGGGCATACGACCGCTGGTTAAAAAAAAGTGCGATTTTCTGATATCAATACCAATGAGGGGTCATTTTGATTCTCTGAATGTATCGGTAGCAGGTGGTATTATACTTCATGAGATAAATAGAAGAAAGTTTGGGATGTAATCGGTCCATGGTTCCTCTTTACCGAAAACTCAAATAGAAGGGGGTTAGAGATGCCCGTATATCTTTGGGAGGGAACAACAAGAAAGAACGAAGAGAGGAAGGGAGAGCTGGAAGCACCTGACGAGAGTGCAGTCAGGGTGATACTTCGCCGGCAGGGTGTACGACTGACAAATATCAAGAAGAAGCCGAAAGATCTTCTTGAAGATATTCCCTTCTTTCAGGAAAAGGTCAAGGAAAAGGATGTGGTGATTTTTGCCCGTCAGTTCGCCACGATGATCAACGCCGGACTTCCTATCATTCAGTGCCTGGAATTACTCAGTTCAGAAGAACCAAACAAGACCTTTAAGAAAATCATCATAGCTATCAAGGATGACATAGAAGGCGGTGTTTCTCTCTCTGATGCATTAAAGAAGCATCCTGACGTCTTCGATGAGCTGTTTATCAACCTCGTGGCTGCGGGTGAGGCGGGTGGAATACTCGATGTGATCCTTAACCGTCTTTCGGCCTACATGGAAAAGGCCATGAAGCTGAAAGCCAAGGTAAAGGGCGCTATGACCTATCCCGCGGCAACACTGGTGATAGCCATGGCCGTTACCGTTCTTCTTTTATACAAGGTTGTCCCCGTGTTTGAAGATATGTTTAGCGGTTTCGGGTCTGCCCTGCCCGGTCCGACACAGGTCCTTGTCGATATGAGCGGATTTGTTCAGAACAACATCCTCTACATGATTGCTGGCCTCGTGATTGCCGTTATCGCCTACAAACGATATTATAAAACCGAAAGGGGGAGACTCCAGATAGATACCCTCGTGCTCAAGGCCCCCGTGTTCGGTATCCTGTTAAAAAAAGTGGCTGTCGCCAAATTTTCCAGGACCCTTTCCACGATGATGAGCAGCGGTGTTCCCATCCTTGACGGTCTTGAGATCGTCAGTAAAACAGCGGGAAACAAGGTTGTTGAAAACGCCCTTATGGAGACGAGAAAGAGCATAAGCGAGGGTAAAACGATAGCGGAACCCCTGTCGGAATCGGGTATATTTCCCTCCATGGTGGTTTCAATGATATCCGTTGGAGAAAACACGGGGGCCCTCGATGCTATGCTCAGCAAGATTGCCGATTTCTACGATGATGAGGTTGATGCCGCCGTTGATGCGATGACCGCTCTCCTTGAACCCTTTATGCTGGTCTTTTTAGGGGGTGTTGTGGGTGGTATGCTGATTGCCCTCTATCTGCCGATTTTCTCCATGGCTGGGGCGATACAGTAAGGTACCAAAGGCACAAAGTACCTAAGGCACAGAGTCACAAAGTTACATAGGCACAAAGTGTCTCTGTAACCATTATAAAAAATGGTCGGGATGGCGCGATTTGAACGCGCGACTCCTGCGTCCCGAACGCAGTGCCCTACCAGGCTGGGCCACATCCCGACACAGGCTCTTCACTATATAATTTACCCCGAAAAGTCCATAGAAAAATTAATGGTAGAAATTAATCTGTCGATTTGGCCGGGAGCGCACCCGCAAGCCACGCCTTGCAGGCGGGGTAAGGGGCGCACTATAAAAAAACATATTCCTTGCCGGGAAGCCCCGCCCTGTGGGCGGGGAGGTTGACATCGTGTTGTCTTATCTTTAAATTAGTGATACATGGTAAGAAAATTAAGAAATTAAGGGAGCATCTGGGGTAGTGATAATCTACGATTTAAAATGTGAAAAGGATCATAAATTCGAAGGGTGGTTCAACGACAGGGCGGCCTTTGAAGAGCAGAAAAAAAGGAAGATCATTGTGTGTCCTATATGCGGGAGTTCGGATATCACAATGGTGCCCTCATCCATTGCGATTATGGGAAAGGACGCGAAGCGTTCCAAATCAGAACAGTCCGATAAAATGAGTCCGGAAAAAGCGGCGAGAATGTTTTATGAATACGTTGATAAAACATTTGAAAATGTGGGTGACGGATTTGCCGATGTTGCCCTCAAGATTCACAAAGGTGAGGAGGACAGAAGAAACATAAAAGGGACCACAACGAAGAGCGAAGAAGAAACGCTTCGCGATGAAGGAGTTCCCTTCATCAAAGTACCCATACCCAAGTTTGACAGCTGAGATCGGGACGTACATGAAGTGACGCGATCATAAAGCGAAAGGGTCGGATTTCTGACCCTTTTTTTTGAAGCTCCCCGCAACTCGTTGCGGGGAGCTTCAACTCTTAAGGAAAAAGTTGTTTTTTGTTCGCTCGCTAACCCCATTGCAAGGAGCAGGCTTAGCTCGCTATTCAGTTTACGAAGGCTACGATGACACAAAGATATGAAAATATTCTCGATATGATTGGGAATACTCCCCTCGTCGAGATAGCCAAACTGAATCCCAACAAAAACGTGAGGATCTTTGCGAAGCTGGAAAGCTGCAATCCGGGGGGGTCCATAAAGGACAGGGCAGCCCTCTTCATGATAGAGAAGGCACTGGAGCGCGGTGAGCTTACCGAAGAAAAGATAATTCTGGAGGCAACAAGCGGTAATACGGGTATCGGTCTGGCTCTCGTGGCGGCTGCGATGGGTTTCAACATTACCCTTGTACTTTCAGAGTCAGCCAGTGAGGAACGGAAAAAGATCTTAAGGGCCCTCGGTGCCGAATTGGTCCTGACTCCCGCACATCTCGGTACCGATGGGGCAATCGAGCTGGTCTATGAGATGCTGAGGGAGCAGCCCGATAAATATTATGTCCCCGATCAGCATAACAACGAAGATAATATCTTTGCCCATTACCATGGGACGGCCGAGGAAATCTGGCAGCAGACCGGCAATAAGGTAACCATGGTGGTGGCGTCGCTCGGCACCACCGGTACCGCCATGGGGATCTCGAAAAGACTAAAGGAATACAATAAAGATATAAGGATCGTAGGGGTTGAGCCCTATCTGCGTCATAAGATACAGGGCCTCAAAAACATGAAGGAATCCTATCGCCCCGGTATTTTTGATACAACGCAACTCGATGAAAGGGTGAACATCCTGGATGACAACGCCTTCGAAATGGCACGGCGGCTCGCCCGCGAGGAGGGAATAATGGCCGGGATGAGCTCGGGGGCGGCCATGCATGTGGCATTGGAAAAGGCGAGGGAAATGGCCGGAGGGGTGATCGTGGTAATTTTCCCTGATGGTGGCGAGAGGTATCTCAGCACGGAGCTCTACGCCGACAAAAAGGAAACGACTGTCAGACTCTACAATACCCTGACGAATACAAGGGAATTCTTCAAACCCATACATTCGGATACGATACTGGTTCATTCCTGCGGGCCCACCGTCCATGAGGTGCCCCATATCGGCACCTACAGGCGCGTCATCCTTTCAGATATGGTTGTAAAGTATCTGAATTTCAAGGGATATGAGGTAAAACACGTTACCAATATTATTGATATGGCAGACCGGTCCATAAAGGGCGCCGAGATGGCGGGTATGGATGTAAAGGAGTTTTCCGAGAGATACACGAAGGTTTTCTATGAAGATCTGGATAAACTCGCTGTTAGGCATGAGGGCAATTATCCGAAGGCGAGCGAAAACGTCGATGACATGATCAGACTTGTGGAGAAGCTCGTGGATCGGGGTTACGCCTATGAAAAATTAAAATCAGTATATTTCGATATATCGAGGCTTGATGATTACGGTGTTTTGTCAAATATAGACCTCACAAAGGTGCAACACTCGCATACCGTTGATCAGGATGATTATGAAAAGGATAATCCCGTGGACTTCACGCTCCTTAAGAGATCGAACCTGGCTGAGCTGAAGAAGGGGATCTATTTCAAGACCAGGTGGGGGAATGTAAGGCCGAGCTGGCACCTTGAGTGCGCCGCGATTTCACTCAAATATCTGGCAGATACCTTTGATATCTATATCAGCGGGTCCGATATTGTCTTTCCCCATTGTGAAAATGTTATGGCAATTGGAAAGGCGGCTACCGGCGAGAAGATGGCGAATTTCTGGCTCAATGCGGAACTCGTAATGCACGAGGGGAAGAAGATGTCCCGTTCCCTTGAAAATACCTTTACCATGGAAGATCTTGAAAAGAGGGGATATACGGGGAAAGAGATACGGTATTTTCTCCTTAGTTCCCATTACCGAAAGCCCTTGAATTTCTCTTTTGCTGCCCTCGACACGGCGGGTAATACCATACGGAGACTCAATAATTTTATACAGAGACTGATTCACGCTTCTCCCGGAGAGGGATGTGATGATGTAGATCAGTTAATCTATGACGTCAAAAATGAATTTTCTGCTGCCATGGATGATGATTTCAATGTATCCGGTGCCCTTGCCGCGGTATTTGAATTTGTGAAAGCGGTAAATCCTCTTGTGACCGAAAAACGGCTTTCCGAAGACGAGAGAGACAGAATTATCGGTGTAATGAGGAAGATAAACGCCGTTATTGGAATTATCGATTTCGAAGAAGAAAAATTAGACGAAAGTGCTCACAAACTGCTCAGTCAAAGAGAGGAGGCGAGAAGATCCGGAAGGTGGGAAGAATCGGATCTTCTGAGAGAGAGACTCTCCGATATGGGGGTCCTCGTCCATGACACGCCTGATGGCACCACCTGGACGCTGAAGTAATGCCTGCTGCGTTTTTCAAAATTGCTGTTACCGCGATCGTAAAATCCTGAAGAAACCAGAGACGAGCATAGCGATAAGATATACGACACCGGCGAGGACGATCGTTGTCGCCCCTGCGGGGAGATTGGGTCCGTAGCTGAGCGTGAGACCGCCGGTGGTAAAAATGGCTGCGAAAAGTATCGAAAGTGCCATCAACTGCCAAAGCCTTTTTGAAAAAAATCCTGCCACCGCGACGGGGAGCGTCAAAAGAGCGATCACCATCACGATACCCACTACGGTCACGAGGAGAACCACCGTAAGAGCGGTTAGGCATAAGAGCAGGAGGTAATAAAATTCGACATTGATGCCCCTCAGCCTGGCAAATTCCTCGTCGAAACAGACGGCAAGAAAACGGTTGTAGAATAAGAGCCCCACGATAACAATCAGTAGATCGAGGCCGGCGATAAGCCAGAGATCATCGGCGGAGACCATAAGGATATTGCCAAAGAGATAACTCATCAGATCCTCATTGTACCCCGGTGTCTTGAATATAAAGAGGATTCCCAGGGCCATACCGATTGCCCATACAGCTCCGATAATGGTATCTTCGCGCTCTTTTACCTTAAGGGTTACGACACCTATGATGAGTGCCGCTAAAAGTGCTGCAATGACGGCGCCGTAAAGTGGGTGAAACCAGTCATAATGAAAGACGACCTGGAAAAATCGGGCCGCACCGAGGCCTGCCAGAGCGCTGTGGGCAATACTTCCGGCAATATAGGTGATCCGGCGTGTTACCACGTAACTTCCGATGATTCCACAGGCAATGCTTGCCAGAACTCCGGTCAGGAGTGCGTGCTGAAGAAAGGTCTGTTGCGACAGGTCAGTGATAAATTCAGACACAGTCGGGTCCTCCTCCACTGAAGGTATCGTGACGCACCATGCGTACGTCCGTTCCATAAATCTCATGTATTATCTCGCCGGTAATTTCACTGGTTTCGTGAACGACGACACGGCGGTTTACACAGGCCACATTTTTTACGTACTGTGAGACAAATCCCAGATCATGCGTTACGAGGACGATGGTAATTTTCTCGTTGAGATCGTGCAAGACCTCGAAAAGTTCAGTTTCAATGGCAACATCGATATTGGAGGTCGGTTCATCAAGGAGGAGAAGCTCGGGATTTGAGACAAGGGCCCTCGCGATGAGCACGCGTTGCTTTTGCCCTCCCGAAAGGTCGGAGAAGTGACGATTGCGGACATCGCATACCTCGAGTTTGTCGAGGACCCCTGCCGCCGCTTCCCTGTCACTTTTCTTATAAAATCCGAGACGTTTCGAATTGCCAAGGCGTCCCATGAGGACCACATCCATAACCGTTACCGGAAAGAGCGGATCAAGCGATGTGTGCTGGGGCATGTATCCGATGCGGGAACGGACCCGTTCCGGTGCATCGCCGAAGACGCTGACGGTTCCCCGGGTGGGTTTCAGCAATCCCAGCATGAGCCTCAGCATGGTTGTTTTACCGCCTGCATTGGGCCCGACGATAGAGAGAAAATCGCGCTCGACGACGCGTAACGACACATTTTCCAGGACAGGAAACCTGTCGTAGGAATAGGAGACGTTATCGAGTTGTATGACCTCTTTTTCTATCATTCTTCTCTCCTCTCGGTGAGATGATCCGTCTTTTCAATCCGGGTGTTTAAAAGATTGCCCGATGGTATTTGCCATCTCTTCCATGTTCTCTATATAATGAAGCGGGAGAGGATTTATCGGTACGACCGAACCGCCTATCTCCCTGGCGACTGCCTCTGCCTCTCTCTTTGTGTATTGGGGCTGCACGAAGATGGTCGTTGCGTTATCTTTTTTGGCCCTTCTAATAAAGGAAACCAGCTCTCTGGGGGCGGGTTCCTTTCCCTCAGTCTCTATGGCAACCTGTATGAGACCATAGGCGTCACAGAAATATCCGAAGGCGGGATGAAAGACATAGACATTTTCCCCTTTAAATGGTTTCAGTATCTTCATGATTCTTGTGTCCAACTCGTCGAGGTCATCCAGAAGGCCCTCGAGGTTTGCAGCGAATCGTGTCGAATTCTCCGGATAGATTTCAGAGAGCGCATTGCAGATGGTAACGGCCTGTATCTTTGTGTATCGCGGATTAAGCCACATATGGGGATCTGCCGGAGTTCCGTCCCCTTTTTTTTCGCTTTTGAAATAACGGAGCGGAATGCCCGATCGAAGATCGACAATCGTGAGATCTTTGAAGTTACGGCGAATTCGGTCAATAAATCCTTTTTCAAAAGGAGTTCCAGCGCGGAAATATATCAGCGATTTTCCCAGTCCAGTCATCTGTCGTGGTGTGGGTTCATACGTTGCGGGGGACTGCCCCTCTCCCACGAGGACATTTGCCTCGACAAGGGGATCCCCGATGCGTTCAACGAAATATGCGTGCGGTATGATGCTGACGAAGACATGGATTTTCTCATGGGCATCTGCGAGCAATTGCGCCTCCCCAGAAAAGAGCAATATCGCCGCTATGACGACAAAGCCAAGGAAGCGTTTCGTCCTTCCGGTCCCTCGTTGAGGAAAATAATCATGTCTCACTTTCATTGCTCCCTTTCCGAACCTCTTCAGCGACTGTTGCCGCATATCAGGATGCGCTCGTGACAGGTATCGCATTCTTCAAAGAAATGATCGTTGGTAAATCTATCCCAGTGACGTTTCTGATCTTCATTCAGCTTTCCCGAACCCCTGCAGAGCGGACAGGTACTTTCCAGGGCGACAGTTATTGCCCTTCGTATGAATTCTGAGCGGTTCGGTATTGTTTTGATAATATCGTGAAGATCTTTATCCACCTTGAATGTGATAATTTCCTCTTTCTTCATATGACACGACTCCTCCGGCCAAGATGGTAGCAGTATTACTTTGTATTACCTTTGTGTCAAGTATTTTTAAATAGAGTGTACGGATTGACCTCGTTGCCTCTCCTCCATTGATCTCTTTTTCTGCTTTCAGATTTGGGTCGGAATCCGCATCAGCTTTCGCCTGCAAGTCAATAAAATCTCATAGCGATAAAAAATCGCCATTACAGATACAAATCTTCAATACCAATCAATGAAAAAACCAAGGCCTGGCAAGAATAAATTATCGATTTTACAGAAGGTCTTGACTGGTATCCTTTGATTTAGTATTCTTTCTCTCGATTGAGCGTAAGTTCTATTTCATTTTTGAATTGATATGACCTGAATTTAAGGAGGGAGTTTATGGTTTGATTATAATGCCCCTGTTTCTCGTAAAGAGAGGCAGGGTTTTGTTTTTTTATGACAGGTTCAGAAAAACATTCGGATCGGTGACTAAACAAATATGAATGGGAGAAGACAGCCATGAAATTAAATAAAGTGCTCGATTCTGTTAATCAAATCGAGAAAAGTTCATTTCTGAAAATACTTGATGGCTTATGTGTTGAGTTTAAAAAAACAATTCCGGAAATCGACAAGATCTTATCCGAAGGTGAAGGTCAGTTAAAAAACGTGGATAATAACAATATCGTTAAATTATTTGAACTATTAAAATATAAATACTCAGAATGTCTACAGACAAAAATCAAATATAGCGATTACCAATTAGATATTATGGTGGATATTCTCACTAGGGATGGAAATGCCATAATGTCAAGAGAATGGTTTCTTGGTCTATACAACAAAGAAATCTCGAAATTAAAATCAAATATACAAAACTTTTCAACACTGTTGATAAAGGAAAAAGATGGAATCGATCCAATAAGGAAAAGGGACTATTTGATATTCCAGAAATGCGTAAAGACCGGCTATGAAAATGATTTACATA
>Ga0208905_1000460_pt1 | contig 20628 bp, 20 predicted proteins | sample AntAceMetag02UKS_FD_184776 | JGI IMG/M metagenome (GOLD analysis project Ga0208905, IMG submission 184776) | Saline lake microbial communities from Ace Lake, Antarctica - Antarctic Ace Lake Metagenome 02UKS (SPAdes) (version 2) | ecosystem: Environmental > Aquatic > Non-marine Saline and... | reverse complement strand
GAATTGTGCTGTGTCAAAGTAATAGCGTATCCGCAGCTCGGCGCGGTAGTCGTTCTGTTTCTCACCGAACTCGGTATTGTCAGATCCCGCAATGAAACCGGCTTTAAGTCGAAATTCGAGATTTGTGATTCCAGTGTAGACGAACTCGGGAGAAAGGGAGAAACTTTTATCGTCAATGTTGTAGATGCACGTGACCGATGGGGTAAAATAGAGGATGTCAAAAGGTTCCTTCTGTGAAATCCGAAGGTACAGATAATCCCTCATTGGATTCGGCCTCCCGTAGCCCCCCTCTTTTATTGTACGTGCCTTTTTCAGGAGCGTTTCGTCGCCTGACGAACGATAGGCAGTAAAACCGTCGTCCACAAGGCCGAAGAAACCCTCCATCTCTTCACCGGTGAACCCCGTTCCGTTCCGGTAGTATTCAAAGATAAAGGTCGTGTCGGTCTCCGTGAGGTATCTGGTACCGAAAAGGAAGCTTTTTGCATCGTCGGTTGACTGTGTGATAGTGCCGGCGCTGTCAATAGCCTTTTTTGTGATGTCGTCGATATAGGCAAGTTCACCGTGGATCTCGAAGTTTGAGGTGATATTTCTGGAAAAATCCGCCCCGAATCGGGAAGACCTGCTGTTTCCCTTGAGAAACATGAAATCAATGTCCGTGTCATAGAGGAGGAGATAAAATTTGCCCGCATAATTTGTGTTGTTTCGAATACCGAAATCGGTGTTGACATGGTCATAGACGGGGATAACGACGGGAGTGACTGATATGACCTTAAGCGGCCCGGAAAAGCTCTTTATATAATCTGCCGTCGCCATGATATATCCTTCAAGGGCGAGGTCGGGATCGTCGGGATTTTTCGGTCTTCCGGCAAAGCCTGCGGGATTCCAGGCGTACCCCTTTCCCCACTTCAGGACTTTTTTTCCGATACTGATGTTGAGAGTGGAAGACGGTTTGACTGACAGGTATCCTTCATCGATGGTGATATCGGTTCCAGAGTCGATATCCGATTCCGTTCCGTTGATGTTCGAGCGGATATAGAGCTCTGAGATTCCCTTTGAGTACCCCCCATTCATTGACAGCTTGACGTTGTATTCATCGAGGTAATCTTTTTCCTGCCGGTCATAGAAGCTGAGCCTGTAAAAGGCGGCATCATGATCGAGCCAGAAAACCTTCGGCGTGAGTTCGAGGTATCCGCCGATGGTGTAGGGCTTTTTTTCTATTTCCTTTTCTATTTCCGAAAGATCAAAGGAATACTCATCTTGTGCCAGGGCAGGAAGGGGCAGAAGGAGCAGGATTAACGTCAGAAATTTGATGATCTCGTAAAAATTTGAATTTTTCCTACCTTGGTGCACATCGTTACACATATCTGCTTGCGGGGCGATCTGTCCTGCAAATAACTTCCTCTTCCTCAAGGAAGAGGGTCGGGGGATTGGCGGATGTTTATGATTCATGATGGCAACTCCCTCTCCCCTGGGGGAGAGGGGCGGGGTGAGGGGGATTGAGTTAATGCAGAATAAATATTTTGCATTACTGCATCAGTATCGATTAATACATCGTTATTCCAGAATCGGATAATAGAAAATCCTCTTGATTCAAGAAATTCAGTACGTTTTGCATCATATTTGGTAGTTTCAAAATGTTGACCTCCATTGACCTCAACAATTAACTTACGAGATAAACAGACAAAATCAACTATATAAGAACCTATTACATGCTGTCGACGAAACTTGTAGCCGGCAATCTCTCGATTTCTGAGATGTTGCCATATCTTCTTCTCAGCTTCTGTCTGCTTTTTTCGTAAGTTTCTGGCTCGGTGTTTCATTACATTATTTCACCCTCACCCCAGCCCTCTCCCATCAAGGGAGAGGGAGTATCGATTTCATAGAGTCAGCGGAGTGAGTCGAGATTCGGCATAAAGGTTATGGTAAAGACCTCGTCTTCGAGCTCCCGCGCCTTCATCTTCGCGAAGATCATGACGGACTTGTATCCCTTGTAGAGAGGACTGTCGGTTTCAATTACCGCTGGCCGCACGATTCCGTCGCCGAAATCTTTTACATCTTTATAATATATGGTCTTCACGAGCATGGAGGCTTCGGTAAGGCACTCTAACTTGAGAGGGACGAGATTCTCCTTCTGGGCCCACATCTTCAGCTTGTCATAGGCAACGGTTTTTGTCTTTGCCTTGAGGTGAAGGATATATTCGCCGCCCATATCCTCCACTTTTTCCACGTTGTATTCGGACGTGTAATCGAGCCGGAGTATGTCGGAGTTGTTGAATACACCGCCCACCACGGACTGGAGACTGGTGATGCGAATCGGCTTTCCCACGTTCGGGATATAGAGCCACATATTTTCACCCAGCCTGAGTGTACTTCTCCCCTTTTCGCTTGCCGGAGAGAGGAACATGGCGGCCACCTTATCTTTCCCCTTTTTTACAGTGAAGAGCACAAACTCCTTTTTTTTGCCGTTTGGTTCGATATTGATCAGTTTTTTGTATGCCTCGTATGAGTCGGGGTTCAGGTTTCTGTCGATCTGGAGAAGAAGGCTGTTCCCGTCTACTGCCAGTGCCGGGGTAGCCATAAAAACGATAAGGAGTGCTATTATGATTTTTCGCATGCTACTGACCTCCCTCTAAAATTCTTTTCAAAGCACCACCTACACTGCCCTTAAATTCAAAATGAGTTATGCCTTTGTCTTTCAGTGTATTAATCATTTTCGAACCGAAGTCCACGGCAATTACCATGGTAACACCTCTCTTGGCGAGGAAATTTGCCGCTGAAGGTCCAGCCCCGCCACTTGCATCCCCGTATGGATTATCAATAACCTCGATCAATTCCCCCTTGCTGTCGAATATAAGATAATAAGGACATCTAGCAGCCTCATTACTTACAGATGCTTCTGTAGTTTTATCACTGGCCGCAACCGCGATTTTCATCTTTTCCATCTCGGCAGCATTAGCCATAACTGCGCAAAGAAACAAGATTGCAAGGCTTACAAAAAACAATCTTTTCATATCAAATGCCTCCTATACATGTCTTAGCGCATAAATAGGCTCCATTCGCGATGCCTTTAACGCAGGCTGGAGACTTGCCGCTACTGATACTATAATCACGATTACCGAAACCGCAAGAAGATCGGCTATCCCGACATGGGGCTCAAGCAGAAGCCCCGTCTGGCGGCCGAAGTTGAAGGTTATGTGGGAAATGTTCAATAGGTATATTATTGCACAGCCTATCGCATCGCCAATTAATGCCCCGAAGATACCGATGGAGAGCCCCTCCAGGAGAAACATGGAAAGAATCTTACCCGGCATCGTTCCTATGGCCGATATCGTACCTATCTCGCGCATCCGTTCGTAGACCGCCATGATCATGACATTCATGATGCTGACGAGGACCATGGCGATAAGCATGATCTTTATGAATAATGTCATGATGTCTATCATCCGCGCTATGTTATAGAAGGGAGAGAGTTTTTCCCATGTATGGATCTCGAATACCGGCTTCCCCGCTTCGTTTGTTTTCCCGGAAAGTGAATTCGTGAGGGATGTGTACACGTCCTGCAGCATGCCGAAGTCTTTGAGTCTCAGGACTATCTCGCTCAATTCCATCTCTTCCATCCTCAGTACTTCCACGGCATCTTCTATGTGGATATAGCCGTCCCGGCCTCCCGGTCCGGTAACACTTTCCAGTATACCGCCGACGACGAACTGCTTTCCGTTTACCGACCCATCCCTGTTGGTGGCAATCACCACGACAGTATCCCCCACCGTTACCTTCATGCCTTTGGCAAGAAGCTCCGGTATGAGGATGCTTCCCTTTTGCAGGTCCTTATTGCCCTTAATGATTCTCTCAGGCAAGAGGGGAACCGTTTTCAGCTCTTTTTCCGGGACGACGCCGTTCAGACGGATATTCGTCGTCTCCGTAAAGTTGCTGAAAAGACCGCCGAACTTGATTCGAGCCGAATATGCCTCAACCTCGGGCATATCTTTGATGACATTCTCGATTGCTTCCATGGCCTTCGGTGAGAGCGTGATGGTGAGGGGAAGATTGTCGATGGACGCGACATATCCCTTTTTGTGGATCTGAATGTGGCCGAGCATGGAGTCGGTGATCTGTCCGATAAGAAGGCCCTTGATGGAACCCGTAACGGCGACAAAGACCAGCACAAAGACAACGCCGATCATGATGAGTGAGGATGTGAGGAGGGTTCGTCTCCTATATCTCATGAGGTTTCTTATGGCTATCTTGAGGAGATTATACATGGCCATTCCCTCCCATTTCTTTTCTGTCGACGATTGTTCCATCCTCTAACGTATAGAGTATTTCCGCCGCACCGACTATCTTCTGGTCGTGAGTGGAAAAGATAAAGGTGGTGCCCGATTTCTCCTTCATCACTTTCATGAGGTCGATAATCATATATGCCGTCTTGCTGTCGAGATTTGCCGTCGGTTCATCGGCAAGCACAAGTTCAGGCTCCGTAACCAATGCCCTGGCGACGGCGACCCTCTGTTTCTGTCCGCCCGAGATCTGATCGGGATACTTGTCTTTCTGCTCCATCATTTCGACAGATTCCAAAAGACGCAAGACTCGCCGCCTCCTTTCTTCCGAGGGAACGTTCTGAACCATGAGAAGGGGATATTCAATATTTTCATAGACGGTCAGCACGGGAATAAGGTTGAAATCCTGGAAGATGAATCCCATATGTTTCCCCCGGAAGGCCGCTCTCTCTTTTCTGTCGAGACTTAACACATCCGTGCCGGCGATAGTCAGACTGCCGCCCGTCGGGATATCGAGACAGCCGATAAGGTTCAAAAGAGTGGTTTTCCCGCTTCCCGAGGGACCGACAAAGGAGAGAAACGAGGCAGGTTCAATCTCAAAATTCAGATCACTTAACGCCCTCAGGCTGACCTCCCCAACCTGGTAATCCTTATAGATATCCTGTGCCACTATTAATCTCATATGACCCTCCTTATAGCTATTGCCATGCATGCGAGATCATCCTGGATATGAAATTTCTCACTAAAACGTGACAGTTTTTCTTCGAATGTATATTTGTCGATTATATCAGATGATTACCTTAAAGAAATGAAATTCTTCTCCTGCTAATAAGGTTTAGTCTTAGAATAAAAGCCACACGTTCAATCTAAAATCAGCAGAAGTGTGTAAATGTTTGCAATTTAAATATATGTTGCATGAGAAAAAGAATTTTGGTAACGCTAGAGCGGTATTTTCGTCATCCGTGTTGTTTGTACAACAGTTTGTAAAATGATGGACCTGCAATCATGTCGAAAATTTCTTTTGTACCGATGAAGCTATAAATCTGAGACGGAACACTGTTCACGCACTGCTAAGTCGAAAAACGAGGGGACGAACAGATGACGAATGCCATCCTGAACGAAAATATCATACAATACAAGACTACTTTAGAAAGCATTGATGAGGCCTATTTTGTTATTGACCTCCCTGGGCGGTTGCGCTTTTTTAACGATGGATTTAGCAATCTCCTGGGTTATACGCGATCTGAACTGGATAGCATGACCATTCAGGATTTCACGACGGCCAAAACGCTCTATAGGGTCTCAGAAATTTACAGAGAAACAAAAGAAACGGGAAAAGAGGTAACGATCTCAGATTATGAGATTATTCATAAAGATGAAAGCTTCCGAACATTAGAAATCACCGGCTCATTCATAGGTGATGCATCCGGAACGTATCACGGGTTTCACGGCGTTGCGAAGGATCAGACAAAACAGTGGGGGCTGAGACGCGCCCTTGAAGAGAGCGAGGAAAAATATCGCGATCTGGTCGAAAATATTAATGAAGTGGCGTATCAGACCGATATTCGAGGCGTTATTACCTACGTCAGTCCTTCTGTCGAATGGACAGGTGGCTATACGCAGGCCGAAATCATAGGCCGCCCTTTTACCGATTTTGTTTATGAAGAAGACCTGAACGGCCGCATGGATCGGTTTCAAGAAATATTACATGGCGTCGAAAATGCGACCATATACCGAGTCAGGACGAAAGACGGAGAACCGAGGTGGGTACGAACATCTGCACGACATATTCAAGAAAATGGGTATGCGGTGGGTATTCGAGGTGTCTTGACCGATGTTACCGACATAGTTGAAACGAAGGAGAAGTTGCGTAAGAGTGAACACAGATATCGATCCATACTCGAAGATATTGAAGAGGGATACTTCGAGGTTGATCTTGCAGGTAATTTTCTATTTTTCAATGATTCGTTATGTAAAATGCTCGGTTATCCCCGTGATGAGATGACGGGGATTAACAATAGAGAGCTAACCACTCCAGAATCGGCAAAAAAAACATTTCAGACGTTTAATGAAATATTCCGGACAGGCAATCCCTCGGGGCTCATAGATTTCGAATTTATCAAAAAGGATGGGACGAGTGGAATGGGGGAACTATCAGCAAGTCTTATGACGAATGATAAAGGGGAACCGATTGGATTCCGTGGCGTTGTCCGTGATGTAACAGAACGCAGACTTACCGAGTGTGCATGGAAACAGTCTAATTTTATTGTTAATGCTTCCAAGGATTGGATGACGTTAATCAATCGAAAATATGAGTATATGGCTGCGAACGATGCCTTCTGCCGTGCCCACAATAAAGCCAGAGATGCGATTATTGGGAGAACGGTCGCTGAGATATGGGGCGAAAAGACCTTTTATCAATCGATCAAAAACAATATCGACAGATGCTTTAACGGTGAAGAGATAAATTACAAGACAAGCTTTGATGAGGAATCATTCCAATCACAGCATTTTGAAGTGACCTATTATCCATTTCGTAATGAGAAGGGGTTAATTGAGCATGTCGTAGTTGCCTCACACGACATGACAAAAAGAATGCGGGCAGAAAAAAGTATGAAGCAGAGCCTGTCAGATCTCGAGGGTGCTTTGGAGAAAACCGTTAATTGTCTGGTATCGGCATTTGAAATGCGAGACCCCTATACTGCCGGGCATCAAAGGCGCGTTGCGGAGCTTGCCCGTGTGATTGCGCAAGAGATGGACTTTACCGAGAATGAGGTTCAATGTATCCATTTGGCGTCGTTAGTCCACGACATTGGCAAGATACACATGCCGATCGAAATCTTAAGCAAACCTACTCCGCTCACAGATACGGAATTCAGCATAATCAAGATGCACTCTCAAGTGGGTTATGAGATACTGAAAAAGGCTGATTTTCCCTGGCCCATTGATACAATCGTCCTTCAGCATCACGAACGTCTCAATGGTCAGGGATACCCTCAGGGACTCAAAAAAGACGACATTGTTCTCGAAGCGCAAGTCCTCGCCGTTGCAGATGTTGTTGAGGCAATGAGTTCTCACCGTCCGTATAGACCGGCACTGAGCATTGATATCGCAATTGAAGAGATTTTAGCGAATAGAGGGATTTTATATAATGCGGACGTCGTCGATATTTGTGTAGATCTCTTTAGAAATAAGAAATTTGAATTTGGTAAATCGAGTGAGCAAAGCTAAGGTGCGGCTGAGAGACGCAAGGTAAAAAACGTCCTATCCCAGCCGCTATGTCAAGTACGATCCTTGATGATATGTGTGATGTTATGCGACGGCGTCACTCTTTGATTTGCAGGGAGCGAAGCTACTGCGAATAGGTAAAGAGTTTTATCCTTCACTTTAACATGAACTCGCGCAATGACCCGAGTGAGGGGGAAAGAAGATCGAAACATATCTTTTAAGTAATGGGCGTTGTTGTCCTTATTTTTATTATGGTATTTATTTCATTGCAAAATCTGAACAATAGTGTATAAACGCATCAAAATTCCATCAAGTAAAAGCAAATTTCCTGTTCTGAAAGTCAACCTCACCAGCGATCACCTGACAAGGCAATCAAGTGCCTGACGTTCGATGTTGTCGACGGTTCCTAAGGACGAACGGCAACAGAGAATGGTGTCCGGCAGTAAGAACTGACATCGACCATTGCAGTGATCCCTCGTTTTGCGGGATCTTATTTTAGCGCAGTGTCTTTTGCGCCCATCACGAAACATTAATAAGGACAAAGTTATGGCCAGACCAAACTATTCATTCCAAAAGCGCCAGAAAGAATTGGCAAAGAAAAAGAAGAAAGAGGAAAAGAAGCAGCGCAAGCTGGAGAGAAAGACCATTCCTGAGGGAGAAGAGGAGAACATTGTTCTTCCCGAAGAGTAACCCCGACTTGTCGGGACTATTCCTAACTGAAAACACTCTATGCCACGGGGGGTATCCTTGTGGCTTTACAAGGACACAACCATGATAACCGCATCCAATATTGCTCTTTCCTATGGTACGAGGGTCATCTTTCAGGACGTCAATATCAAGTTCACCCCTGGCAACTGCTATGGCCTGATCGGGGCGAACGGCTCCGGAAAATCCACTTTTCTGAAGATCCTGGCAGGTCATCTTGAGCCTGATAGGGGCGAGATTACCAAGGGGCGGGGAGAGCGCATCGCGATGCTCAGCCAAGACCAGTTTGCCTTTGACGAGTACACCGTTTTCAATACCGTGGTCATAGGCCATAAGAAGCTCTACAAGGTGATGGTCGAGCGTGAGGCCCTCTATTCCAAGGCTGATTTTACTGAGGAAGACGGCATACGGTCCGGAGAGCTGGAAGCCAAGTTCGGTGAAATGAACGGCTATGAGGCAGAGGCAGAGGCCGCGGTGCTGTTAAACGGTCTCGGCATCCCGGAAGAGATGCGTCAGAAAAAGATGAAGGAGCTTGACGGTAACGATAAGGTGCGGGTGCTACTGGCCCAGGCCCTGTTCGGCAATCCCGATATCCTGCTTCTGGATGAGCCCTCTAACCAGTTGGATCTGAAGACCGTAACCTGGCTGGAGGAATTTCTCTACCGCTTCCAGAACACGGTGATTATCGTCTCCCATGACCGCCACTTCCTCAACCAGGTCTGCACTCATGTGGCTGATATAGATTATGGCAAAATCCAGGTATATCCCGGCAACTATGAGTTCTGGTATCAGGCCAGCCAGCTTCATTTCCACCAGAAGGAAGCCGAGAACAAGAAGGCCAAGGCCAAGGCGGAGGAGCTCAAAGAATTCATTCGGCGCTTCAGTTCTAACGCCTCCAAGGCCAAACAGGCCACCTCACGGAAGAAACTGCTGGAGAAACTCACCCCTGAGAACATGCCGATTTCCTCCCGAAAATATCCCTACATCGTCTTTAAACCGGAACGGCCCTGTGGCACCATAGTTTTGGAGGTTAAAGGTCTTTCCAAAGAGATCGACGGGGTTTCCATGTTTGAGGATCTTACTCTCACTGTGAACAAAGGTGACAAGATCGCCTTCGTCGGGGGTAACAGCCTCATAAAAACCACCCTGTTCCAGATTCTGGCCGGGGAGCTTGCACCGGACAAAGGAAGTATCCGCTGGGGGGTTACCATCCGCAACGCCTATTTCCCGAAAGAGAATAATGCATATTTCAATAATGAGGAGCTTGATCTTGTCGGCTGGCTGCGGCAGTTTGCACCTCCTCAGGAGAATGAAAGTTTTGTCCGGGGGTTCCTGGGTAAAATGCTTTTTTCCGGAGAGGAGGCGATGAAAAAGACCTCTGTCCTCTCCGGTGGCGAACGGGTGCGCTGTATGCTCTCCAAGATGATGCTCTCCGACGCCAACGCTCTCATTCTGGATGAGCCCACCAACCATCTCGACCTTGAGTCAATCACCTCTTTGAATAACGCCCTGATGGCCTTTGCAGAGGTGGTGCTCTTTACTTCCCATGACCATCAACTTGTATCCACCGTGGCAAACAGGATTGTCGAAATCACCCCGGACGGCATCATCGACGTGATGCAGGATGTTGACGATTACCTGGACAGGCAGGTAGCTGTGTGATTCTGGGATTAAATAGGGACAGCTGCCCCTGTCTTCACTGGTTCTATGGCTACGTTACTTTTCGGGGTTCCGTCACTGGAATGGAGAAACAAGTTTATAACGCACAAACTGACAAAACGTTCTAATGCCGGAATCGCCCCAGAGACGGTCAGAGATGTCCTTGTGCACTACGTAGATTGTGTCGTCGAAATCCCAGAATGCAATAGTTTTCCCCCTTGGTTTAAAATCGAGCAGGTCATCTATATTGCGCAGGTTGGCTACGTGCAACAAGAGGTAGTCTGCCTGGGTAGCGCTGATATCCTCGTAGAGCTTTTTTGTCAGGCTGTCGAAATGCAGATACGTTGATGACGTTAGCCAAAATACTTGACCGGTTGGTATGTCAGGATAATTTCGGTTTACGTACTTGATTACATGGCTGGAAATGGAGCTTATCAATACGTCGTTGTCTCGTTTGCGGGCCTGTAAATCAGCTATAATCTCATCGACTAGGCGCTCGTCTTCTTGATTGTCTCCCCGCGACTTTATTTCAATGTTAAGTTTCTTTCTTAGAATGGCGATGACTTCATCATAGGCAGAGATTTCTCCACATGTTATCTTAGATAGTTCGGCAAATGTCGTATTGCCTATTGCTTTCATGTTGCCGTACAATCGGAACATCCTTTTGTCATGATAGATAACTATTCTTCTGTCTTTTGAGTATTGGACGTCGAACTCTATGAATGCATATTTGCTGTTGTTGTCTGCGGCCTTCAGAGCTGCCAGGGTATTCTCCCTATGTTCTTCAACTGCGCCACGGTGCGCGCCTGCAGTACATCTGTATCCGTAACGGACTCCATTATTTCTTCCTTCCTTTTTAAGAATATTGTCGAGACTCGTTACATAGTGCGGCATGGCGCAACCGGATACCATTGTTGCAAACAAGATTACTGCGAAGACCGGGGAAACACGGTGTTTTTTGGGGGACCGATTCTGGCCGAATGTAGATCTGGCTGCGCCGCTTAGGCGGGTGCAGAGGGTTTCAACCTGTAGAACAATCCCACAGGATACGAAGCGGCGGATGATAGTAATTAATCTACGCAATATTGAAACAACTTTCTCTATATAATAATGGGCGCTGTTCCTAGTTGCCCCGGCCTGCTATGTGCTCTCCCTGGTAAATTCCTGAATGCTTGCCCAGGCTGTTTTCTGGAGGGTAATCGCGACGTCTTTGTCTATGACACCCATAACGCTTTCGGATAATGCGAACTCGTTGGCTAGTCCTACCGGAGTTTCGTCAAAGAGTGTGGCGTAGAAAACACATGCGGCAAGATAGGTCCCCAGTATGCTGGGATGACTTCGATCTTCCATGTGCAGCGACAATCCGGGCGTGGCGGCCAATGCCTTGCGCCAGGCAGGGCCGACGGGTGCGATCTTCGCGTCAATTTCCCGTGCGACACGCATGTATGTTTCTGTTATGACGTCCTGTATCTCCGGTATGTGTTGTCTCGCCCAGGTAACATAGAGCACGGGGGTCGCATTGACCTCGCGTATCCTGCCGGAAAGTCTTATGGCGTCACTTCTCAACTTCTCGGGTTCCTCAATGCTGCGCAGACTTTGATCCTGCAGTACAACGAAATCCCACCCGGCCTCAGCAATGGTGTCCAGTGATGCAGGATTGTACCAGTGCCATGTCAGTGTCTTCCCTCCGCTCGTTACCGCTGCTACGTCGACCGTCTTGCCTGCGGTTTTGGACAGGTCCCGCAGCATCGCAGGCAGGTTGTTACAGTAGGTATAACTGTTACCGATGAACAGCGTTTTCATCAGATTACTATCTCCTCTTTCCTTCCACATAGCGCCTAAATAAGCGGCGCTGCTTTACTGCATCCGGCACCGAAGGCGCGTCGTTAATTGATCGGGAGCGCACCCGCAAGCCCCGCCTTGTAGACGGGGTAAGGGGCGCAATATAAAACAAACATATTCCTTACCGGGAAGCCCCGCCCTGTGGGCGGGGAGCTTCACTTGTTCTTTCACTATTACTTTTCTAAACAAATGCATAAACAAGAAATGCGCCAAATGCCGCTGCTATGATACCGCCAACAAGGCCAAACGGTTTTGCCAAGGATAATGCCCACGACATTAACCGAGTGAAATTGTGGCGCCCTATTAGAGCGAAAATTATAGCGGCGACAATAGAAAGCCAACCAATAATTTCAATTGCAAGCGGATATTTAGAAACGTCAGATTGATAAATAAGCAATGTACCAATAACTAATCTTACTACAACAGCCAGGATATGCACTGACAGCTTGTACACATTATTTCGCAGGAAGCCGAATATAACTTCCGGATTAATTACAATTACTATTCCGACCAATAGAGTCAGGGCACCAAATATAATTATCAAAATGGTCATAATCTAGCTCCTGTAGCAACATAACATTTACGTATTTGATGATGGCCGCCGTCCCTGGTTTTCCCTTTGCTCTTTATGGGACTATTCCGCGTTTTTTTAGGTCCATGCGGACGTCTATTCGGCGCGTTCGTAATTCTTCAGCCGCGTAACCTGTTGAACCCGAACTTATACCCACGCCACCGCCGGTATGACTTCCGAAGCCGCCCATTCCGATACTCACTTGCGGTCCTGGTTGCTTTTCAATGCGCTCTATTTCATCATTCAGACGATAGAAATAGCGTAGAAGATCATCGTTGCTCATCTTTTGATAATCTTCGGCAAGCAATTCCTTTGTTTTATTCGCACATCCAAAAACCAGAAACACAGCCACGATGATAAGCAATGATAAAATAATATTCTGTTTAATCTTCATATTCCATTCTCCTTTTAAATGCTCCCGCTGTTCCTGCAATATCGAGAGATATTCTGGAGATAATAAAGACATTCTACCATTTTATAAAGGGTGCTGCCCTTCGTTTTTCCTGTTTTTCTCTTTATCCCCCTGTGGACATGACAAAGAATGGGGCATGATTCGATGTGAACACGGGGGGATCTCTTCGCAAGATCGCCTGGATCGCGGAATTTCTTCTGAACTCGCGATCCAGAAACTGCCTGACATGCTTTCTGTCCCACCCTCCGGGATGTCTGAACTGTCTATAGAGGGTCAGGTCGCCGGAATAAAAATCCTCCGTATCCAGGCCTGCCGCATCCGGGCCATAGGCGGGCATATTGAATATTGCGAGGTTAAGAGAGCCGATATATTCTTGATGTTTTATAACATAATTAAGGGTGTTTTTCGCCTCTCTGTATGTTTCGGACGGTGTCCCGAAGAGGAGATATATGTAGGTGCCTATGCCGGCATCTCTAAGATTCTTCAGTGCTCTCGATGCATCTGTCAAATTAACGCCCTTATCAAGTGCGTCAAGAACACCCTGATCCCCCGATTCAAGGCCTATCTTCAGCATAACGCAGCCGGAGCGTTTCAGGTTTCTGCAGAAGTCAGGGTCTGTCAGCTGATGGGTTATGCGTGCAAATCCGTACCAGGGAATACCGGGGGGATTGTCGACAATGGCCGAAAGGAGCGCCGGACTCATCGCGTTATCGAGAAAATGTATGAGGGAAGGGGTTTTGCTGTCGATGAGCCCTTCAATGTCGGAGATGGTTTTATGCACTGGAAGGGGAGAATAGGAACTGCCCTCGGCCTTTTCCGGGCAGAATGTGCATCGGTTCCAGTAACAGCCGCTTGACGCGCTGTAAGGGAGGACAAAGCCCGGAGACAGGTAAGGCTTTTCATGAAATGGACTGTAATCCGGTGATGCATGCGCATCCAAGGAAGACAATTTGAGAATGTCAAGGAGGGGCTTTTCGCCCGGACCTGCCACCATATCATCGACAAGGCCATCGAATGGATTGTTCCAGCCGGGGTTGCTGAGCCATGATGTTACAAGTCCTCCGCCAAGAACCAGTTGTGCATCCGGACAGAGCTTTCTTATGAGACCGATCATTGAAAAGGCCGGTATGGCCTGACTTAGATAGTTCAGCGAGATGCCAACAATAGAAGGCTCGTCATCTTCGAAGATAGACGACAGTCGCTCCATAAAATAACCGTAAAAGGGACTCCTTTCCGGTTGCTCCGATGCCCGTATGAGATCGAAACTTCTGAGAGGCGAGAGGGTAAGATCCTGATAATTTGCGAGGCCGAGATGGACGCTATGGGAGAGTGCGACCCGGTTGAGAATGCGGTCTATATCGTTTACTGCCTGCCTGTAGCGGTCTATGTGTTTGTAGAGATCCGGGTGTGAAAGTGCGGAAATATTTGAATCCAGATGTCGCGATGCCCGCCTTGACCACGTGTCGTCGGCCTCGACGGGACATTTGAGAAGGCTCATCAGGCCTTCGATATTGGCATCCAATACGCGGCAACGAACCTTATGCTTTCCCAGCACCCCCAGGAGCTTAGCAATTCCTGCAGGTGGTTCACAGGGTCTTACGACAGGAGGATTAATTAAAAGCATAGTGAAAAAACCAGAGTTCGCACGTAAGCTGTCTCGCTTTGTATGATCTCATATGATTCGTCAGGCTTAAGCATAGTTATTAATGGAAAAAGAGAGAACATCCTGTTTACCTTTGTTCGTGAAGTTCGCGTCATGAGAAGTGATTATGTTTGCACGATCATTAAGTCAAGAAATAAGTATGGTGACCGCAATTCCCCAGCAGTTCCCTTGACATTATAGGAAGAAGGCACTAAGAAACTACGCTCTACGTCACACACGAAAGAGGTATACCACAGGAGATGGAACCAGAAGTACTGGCACTTATCTGCGGCCTTGCCGCGGCGGCGAGTTTCGGCACCGGCGACTTCTGCGGCGGATTCGCGACCAAACGCAGCAGCGTCTACAGTGTCATCGTTATATCGCAGATCTTCGGCCTCGCCCTGATTGTCGGGCTGGCTGTGGCGATGGGGGAGCCGATACCCCCCGGGAATAATCTGGTATTCGGTGGACTGGCCGGCCTTTTCGGGACACTCGGCCTCATGGCGCTGTACATCGGGCTCGCCCGGGGTCGCATGGGGGTTGTGGCGCCGGTCAGTGCCATTGTCGGGACCGTTCTACCCATCATAATCGGTATATTTTTGGAAGGGGCGCCGTCGGGAGGGCAACTCCTCGGGCTGGTACTGGGGGTTTGCGCGATCTGGTATCTTGCCGGTGGGGGAAGCACCGCATCGCTTCACCCGCGTGAGCTGGGCCTGCCGATTCTTGCCGGAGTGGGATTCGGGTTCTTCTTTGTCTTCATCGACCAAGTCAGCGAGACCGCTATCTTCTGGCCGCTGGTTTCGGCGAGGGTTGTAACGATTACGATGATTTTAGTATTTGTAATGGCGCGCCGGAAGAAGGCAGTGGCGTCGTGGAACTTTCAACTGCTCTTTATCGTTCTGCTGGCGGGGGTTTTCGACGCCGCGGGCAACATCCTCTTCGCCCTGGCATCCAGCCTGGGAAGACTCGACATATCGACGACACTTACATCACTCTACCCAGCCGGGACGATTTTTCTGGCCTGGTTTATCCTCAGGGAACGTCTCGCCCCGCGACAGTGGTTCGGCGTTGCGGTCGCACTCGTCGCGCTCGTTCTAATCGCGTCGTGAGACGGGGATGGTATGACACAACATTCCGCGGGAGTCATTATGAGCTGTGATAGGTAAACTGGCGTTTAACTTTCTACAATTCTTCCTAATAATGGTTGCCCCTAGTTTCCTTGGGAACTCTCGGTGTTCCTCTCAACCCACTGACTATACCAAATATCATTCTAATTTTATTTTTAAGTTTTTAACATCTGAGGTTACATCAAAAGATATTTTATCAAAACCCGGCCAACGGATCACCCTTTTATCTTTCCAGGACATTCCCCATGGTTCCGTTGGTCCAAACATACCTCTATTTAGCTTCCCATCACCATTCTGATCCTGAAAACACCGAATGCCATAAGTGCCATCATTGACATCGTGAAATATGAATTCAATTTTCTTATTTGCTATATCTTCTTCATTGGGCTCTAAAACTAATGTTTTTATACCGGTGAAGGGTATTTGGAAAATATTTTCGGTTACAAGATAAATACAAATCTTGCCCTTTTCAGAGAATATAATTTCTCCTTCAATTTTATGTTTATCATCTTTCGCATGGAGCATATTAGGAAGTATCAAAGGAAAAATCAAAAGAATGATATATTTAATAATCTGGATATTCATAATTAAAATTTAAAACATTTATACTGGATAATAGGGATAGCTGTCCCTATTATCTTCAATCCCTCTGTAATTATGGTCGTCTCGGTCATTTCCTTAAAACCAACAAGACCCAAGAAAAAAAGATGTAAATTGAAAAAAGGTGAAATCACTAACCCCGAATTATACTAACTCAATCACTAAATACAATACTTTTCGTACCTTCCCACAGAGTAGACACACCAATCTCCCTGAGCTTTTCAAGATCAGAAACAATAGTTGCAAAATGATTTCCTGCAAGGGAGCCTGCCTTAGATGCAAAGTGAACAGAGCCATAGGCTATCAATATTTCGGTTTCGCTTTTCCCCTTGGGGTATAACAATATCTGACCAGGCGCTGGATACGATGTAGCATCTTCATATCCTACACCAAAATCTCTGTCACCGAGAGGAATCCACATCCCTTCGCCACTCCAGCGAACATGAACGACGTGACCCTCAAAGGGCATTACTTTGCGAAAGGCCTCGCAAGTTTTAGGTGATCTGCTTTCTTCAAAAACGGCATCAAACGTATGTCCATCTATTTCTATAATCATAGTAACCTCAATAATTGGTCTTTAAAAATAAAGGGCGCTGTCCATGGTTTTTCAGTTTTACAACCAGCTTACCGATTTTGTCAGTGTAGGATATTCGACGGAAGCAGGTTGATAGTTATCTGCCGGATATCCCAAGGCGCATCCATCAAGTGCATATTCCCCAGCAGGAATGCTGAGAAGTCTGCAAAATTCTGGGTCACTATCCATTTGCCCCGTCGCACTGATAAGTTGAAGCCCGATCCCGAGTGATGTTGCTTTCAACCACATATTCTGTAGACAGTAGCTGAGCGATTGCGCTGCAATAGCAGGCATCCCTTTTCTTTCTCCGACAACAATGAAATATGGTGCACTTCCAACACCGGGTACGCCTTGTTGTCCGATTCGCTTTAGATTCTGCACAAAAGGAACCAAACCCACCTTCTTTTCAAGTTCATCGGCCTGCTTTGCCATTCGGTTTTTAATAATATTCGCTACTGCTTCCATTGATGCTGACGAGTTTCGAATCACGAATACCTTTCGAAAATCAGGTTTCCCGGCAACGGCAAGTGCTCCAAATGGAGCTAATAGGCCCGCTTGGATTATTGCCTCAATAGCCCCTTTGCTTGGCGGGATAGCGCTAAATGTTCTTACTGAGTGCCGTGCTCTTATGATTACATCAAGGGCTGCACTGTGTTCGGGTGCAATGCTTTCAAACATTCTGTTCTCCATTTATTTGTTGTCTTTTCTGTTATGCATAACATCTACGTATCAGGCAAATTTGCCTGATCCCGATATATCAGGATTTCAATAATGGACGCTGTACCTGGTTTTTCCTACCCCATTTGCTCTCATAACGAAAAGCTGAGCCGGAGCGGCCCACGGGTCGCGATCGGCTCTATCGGATTGTTAGCCATTTGCCAAAAATCCTTCATGAAAAACAACAATTCCTTGTGGAACTTTTTCGGTAAACGGCAAGGCGAGGAAAACCTCTTGTGGGATACCTTCATGAATTAAAGTTGGAATATTTCTAAAGCCGAACCGTTGATAGTAGTTAGGGTCACCTACTAAAGCACAGCCTTGGCCACCCAGGGCTTTCAGTAATGATAATCCTTCAAGAACAAGGGATTTTCCAATGCCCTGTTTCCAATATTTTGGCAAGACAGATATTGGGCCAAGGCCATACCAATTTAGGCTGCCGTCTGAAATAGTTACAGGCGAGAAGGCTATATGGCCTACCACTTGTCCATCAACCTCTGCAACCAGCGAAATGGTCATCGCATTGGCATTCCGTAATGCGTTTATTATAAATTGTTCTGTGTGATTACTAATTGCAAGATTCTGGAAGGCGGCAATGGTTACTTCCGATATTGCTTCAATATCTGAAACTGTTTCGTTCCTTATGATCATGTTAAACTCCACTTCATTTGTATCATTCATTCATATGGCTAACATTTACATACAGTGCAATTTTGCCTGAGATCTTGATATTAAATAAAGGGCGCTGTTCCTAGTTTTCCTAGTTTTCCTTGAATGTGAGTCCGAATGGGTCGATTATTTCGCTGGAGCCACCTTATTGAAATTTTACTATCTCCATTAGTAATCATGCGGGATACCTTTGATGTGCAAAGTTAGATGCGCCATGTCATCCATTTCCTCGATCCACCCATAATTAGCATCAGATTTATTATCAAGATCTTTTATATATGGTTTGATATCAAGTAAAGGTGTCCCATCGAACACATCCAATCCTGAAGTATAAATTCGATTTTCAACAATTTTTTTAATACGAACGACGCTTAACCCAATAGGATTAGGCCGAACTGGAGATCTACTGGAAAAAACGCCCACTTTTTTCCCGGCAGCCCATGGAGGAGATACCTCCATTTCTGTTTTACAAGTTATACGATGTGCATAATAAATAACATAAATATACTTGAATTTACTTAGTTCATTCAGACCATCAACATATTGATTGTTGATTAATATATAAAATTCTTCCTCATCAGTGTCCATAGGTTGATATGGTGCATTATCTTGATATGGCGTTTTTATTATTCCTATTTGTTCAAGTTTGTAATTTACATTTTTCTGCATACTTCCCTTTACTCCTGTAATTTGTCAATTTGATTGACACTATATTGCTTGCTTTCAATATTGAAGTTTTCCGAAACAAATTGCGGAAAACTCCGACTGTTAAGGAAAATATTATTTTTTATCCGCTCGCACTCCCCGCCACATGCAGCGGGGAATGCGCTTGCTGTTCAGTTCAATATAGTATGTTTTTTGAGGATTATAAGCACGATAGAGTAGGAAGAAATCTATGTCAAGTAAGATTCTTGATGATATGCGAGACGTGATGCAGCGGCGACACTATTCGATTCGCACAGAGAGAAGCTACTGCGATTGGGTAACGCGTTTTGTCCTTCACTTCAACATGAAGTCGCGTAATGACCTGCGTGATGGAGAAAAGAAGATCGAAACATAACAGAATCAGGCGTTAGAAATAGAGAAATATAGGGATAGCTGTCCCTATATTTTTTAATTTGTTGCAAAAATAAATCTGTCCCCTTTTCTACGTTTGTGGTCTGCGCCATTTTTTTGTTATCTTCCGAGCATGAATAAATCAGCTATCGATTTCTTCTCCATTTTAATTATCAACTTGAATTTAATATAATATTCGCTACTTCCATGCCTGTATCAACGTCGATCTTTGCTGGTTTTTTATTCATTAACGATTGAACCATTGCAGCGATGCTCCGGGGGGTATGGTCACGCATTGTTACCAATTTTCCAACCCTATATCGATCCAAACGGTGACCCATTACGTATTCTTGTTCAAAATGATAATCAAGGGGAATGGCGATAAACGGTATCCCAAGGGCGGATAACTCTGTGACCTTACCGTATCCGGATTGTGTAATGACAAAATCAGAGGCTGCAAAGTATTGATACAAGTTATCAAGGAACTGATGGTAATGTATCCACTTTTTCGTTCCGGCCCCAGAACAGGTTATAATAAAATATGCATCCGGAAAATCCGCTTTCAGATTTTCAAAAACTTGTTCAATAATTGCTACACGCTGTTCATATTTCCCCTCTGGTCCAATGTTTGCCAAAAATATTTTGTTATCTTCGGGCAAGCCCAACTTTTTTCTTAGCGCACGCTTATCTTGTATCGCATCTGGGTCAAAACCAACAATAGGTTTGACAAAGCGGCAATGTTTTTGTGCCCACTTTCTCCTGCTTGGCAATAAGAACCCCAAGTTTTCATCGGGTATTTCTTCTGCATCGCCGACATATAGATATAAATCCGGCCCCATATGGCTAAACGAAAATCGAAGATTGTTATACCAGGCGATAAACAGGTTCCTTAGGCTTGAACGCATTGCTTTGGTGCCAATAAAATCGGTTAAAAAAATAAAAGGAGCGGGCTTTTTCTCCCAACGTGATGCAAATCCGGTAAGAAGCCAGAAGGCTTCATCCCCAATGATCACATCATAGTTATTTTCTTTCCATGCCGTTGCACTGATCTTGAAGTCATGTTTGTGCAGCTGCGTGTCGGCCCTGGTATATTTCATAAGATTAAATTCTTCCGTACATCCTGAAAAAACTTGTTCATAGATTTTACCGCTTCCTGCCAATCGGGATGAGCATTCAAGAACATTATAGCCACGATTACTAATAAAATTACCAGCTGGATCTGGAGCCAACCAGTCAATATCAGCATCTGCTAATTTTTTAAGCTGATTCACTATGGCAAAATCCCGCATAATATGCCCTTTACCTACTGAACTTACAGCCCATAAGATTTTCATTTTATTTTTCACGCCATACCTCATAAAGGTTGATCAAGTTTGCATGTATCTATTCTTAGCATATAGGAAGATAATGATGCAAATCAGCGGCGAGTTTACGAGTCGGCTGCATTTGCCTGGTTAGGTGTTTTGAGGGCGTTCATTCAATTCAGTATTTCCTCTTTTGTCCACTTTTAGTTAGTAAATAAATGGAACTAGTGTCATGTCAAGCTTGT
>Ga0208905_1000459_pt1 | contig 20631 bp, 21 predicted proteins | sample AntAceMetag02UKS_FD_184776 | JGI IMG/M metagenome (GOLD analysis project Ga0208905, IMG submission 184776) | Saline lake microbial communities from Ace Lake, Antarctica - Antarctic Ace Lake Metagenome 02UKS (SPAdes) (version 2) | ecosystem: Environmental > Aquatic > Non-marine Saline and... | reverse complement strand
GACTGCTCAGTAAAAAAGATTCTCTCCTGGCTGTGAGACCATTTCGCGCGCCACATCACTCCATATCCGACGCGGGCCTGGTGGGGGGAGGACGTATACCGAGGCCGGGAGAGATAAGTCTCGCCAAAGGCGAAATAGGACAAATAACATCCGGTTGCTGATAGACTTTTTCGTGAGACAAGACATATATTCATCACCCCTGAAACAAGCTTGACTTTTATTTAGACATCGCATACAACTTTGAATCATAGATGTCAAGACTTCTTGCATTAGGAAGGGATGTTATTTTGCCAAGGAGAAAAGATTTAGGAACGGATGATGTTCCGGGCATAAAAACATTTGCCGAAATAATCGACGATTTAAAACTTAAATTTAATCTTAAAACAGGCAGAGAAGCCTTAAGATTATTGGGGTTTCCTGGCCCATATAACATTTCGGTGAATACGCGCACTACTCCGGTGCCAGTCTTTAGGATTCTTGCTCTTTGCGCTCGAGAAGATATCTCAGCGGATGAGCTGTTTTTTGGCAGATTGCCAGAGGATCATCTGATCCGGCAGTTTGAAAGAGAGGATATCGCAAAGAGGGTTATAGGAGTGCTGATTAGACTTGAAAAAGAGAATCCTGAGTACTACCGGAGTATCTACAGAAATGTCATTGGTGAAGTGGATTGGATAAGCACAGAGAAAAGAGCTGCGATGTCCAAAAGACTGGTTTTTGATAAGAGTGTTTTATTACAGCGCAACAGGGACAAGATCATTGAGGCTGTATTGTATTTTGTTGCCAATAGCGAGAATTGCGAGATATTTAAGCTTTCCAAATTAATGTATTTTATGGACTTCGTACACTTCAGGGAGACGGGAAGATCTGTTACTGGATTGGTTTATTTTGCATGGAAGGAGGGGCCTGTTCCGGTAAATCTGTATACGGAGCTAATCAGCAACCCCAAACCGGATTTAATCGAGGCGATAGAGGTTAAAACGATGGGTCCCACCATAACTTTCATACCCCATAGAGATTCCGATCAGTCTTTTTTCAGCAGGCGGGAAAAGCGTTTAATGCGGGAACTGTCCGATTATTTCAGAGAAGCAGAGTCTGGAGAAATGACTGAGAAATATCATCTTAGCAAGGAGCCATGGTTTCGGACATTTACCTCCAAAGGAGAAAGAAGTCTGATACGTTATATTGATGCAGTTGATGGAAAACGCGGACTCACAAGACGTGAAATTATCGAACGACAGGAAGAAATGAGAGATATGTATAAAAACTTTGGTATAAGCTGGGATACCATGCCCGCTTACAGCGGTGATCTATACAAACCGGAAGATTGATCTATACCCCTACCCTTTACCCTTTACCCCACCTTTGCTTTTTTTGTTTCCGCAGTTGCTCTGTTCTATGTTTTATGCCTTAGTGTGGGACTAATAATAACTCTTCATCCGATGATAATAAATAACAGTTAGATTGATTAGGTATAGGTTGAAATAATATCGCTTTTATGGGATGCCTGTCTGTAAATAGAGTCACCTGAAGAGCAGGTGGAGGAATAACGCGCTTTCAAGGGATACTATTACTTTGATGTTGAGTTTTTCCAAATATCACATCAAAGGAGATTGAATTATGAATGATGCAACTGTAGTAGAGTCTATCGCGGATTTTGTTTTGCGCAACTTCGATAATGTGCCGGTTTATGCTGAAATACATGGCCAACAGAAGGCATTCAGATCAGTCGATGATGCTCTGGAGAACATTGAAGCGGATCGGGTCTCATCTCTTGTCCTGAAGGATCGGGATAACAAGGTGCTTGGTGAAATTCGTGTAGGGAGGGCTCGATGAGAGGTTGCAGGCAACAGAGGTTATTTATGGAGGTATATAGATAGGAGGATTTAGTCATCATTACAGCAATTTATATACGTGTCTCTACCGAGGAACAAGCCGAAAGGGGGTTCTCGGTAGAGAACCAAATAGAAAAACTCTCACATGTTGCTGAAGAGCAGAAATGGGAATATCAAATATTCGACGATCGAGGATGGTCCGGGGCAAAGTTCAACAGGCCGGATCTCCAAAAAATGCTCAGCCTTGTCAAGAGTAAGCAGATTCAACGGGTCCTAGTCTGGAAAATTGACCGGTTAAGTCGTAAATTAAGCCATTTACTCAATATTCTTGAGATATTCGAAGCCAATGGCGTTGATCTGATTTCTATTAGTGAAAACTTTGATATTAAAACACCTGTCGGAAAACTTCTACTCGGCATGCTGGGCTCTGTCGCGGAATTCGAACGAGAATCGATTATTCAGAGAATCAAGGCAATTACAAATACACGGAAACGTGTCAAAAGGCTTCCTCTCGGAAACCCGCCTTATGGTCTCGTGATAAACAAGTCCAAAAGCATGCTGGTGAAAGATGATGGGGCCGGGTGCAAACTTGTCAAAAAGATATTTGACCTGGCCGGCAGAGGTATGGGTGCCACACGTATTGCCGAGTATTTAAACAATAATGGGTTTAAAACCAGTCATGATAAAAGATTCTCATCTTCTGCAGTAGCCCGGATGCTTTGTAATATCACGTATGCCGGAATGCTCGAGCTTGATGGGGAACTCGTAAAAGGAAACATCGAACCGATTGTAAGCCTGGATACATATATGAAATTGCAGGGGGCAATGCAAAGAAGGAGACATCAAAAAAAGACACCCGGAGCCAAACACCTGCTTACTGGATTATTGAAGTGTTCCATCTGCGGCAGTGGTCTGGTCAGTTCAGGTGATTATGATAGTGGAAAACGGTTCTATCGATGTTCACGCCGGGCAAACGAAGGTCAGTCGGCGTGTACTTTGAGGTCATTCGTCGCGGAAAGGATCGAGTCGGATATCGAAGCTAAATTGGTTGAATTTGTAGAGAAGGATAAAGGCCTGATTCTCCAGAGAATGATCAAAGAGGAGAAGAAATATATCCTTGAATTACAAGAGACCCAAAGAAATATCAAGAGGTTGGAGTCTTCAATAAAAAGAGGCGAAAACAGCATTAATACTTATTTTGAAATGTTTGAAACTGATTTCATCTCAAAAGAGGATTTAGGGAAACGTATCGATCTTGTTAAAAAAAATACAAAGGCACAGCATAAAAAACTGTTCGATCTGAAAGCAAGCCTCCTTGATCTGAATCCGATTGAAATAAGAAAACGGTTCGAGGCGGCGCTAAATAGCTTCGAACTCGTTTTTGAACTTGCGGATCTGTGGGAGAGAAGAAACCTGCTCCGGATTCTTATTGACAGGGTTGATGCGTATGATGATCACCTGGATGTCTTTCTTAAGACTGGCTATAGCTTTAAAATCGATTATGTACGGGAGGTTAAGAGACTGAAAAAAAACCTGGCAAAGTGGGAGATTAATACGCTTCAAGGGATCGGAAATAAGAAGTCAAAGGCTGTGCTGATGGCCAGCGAGGGAGTAAGACTGGCTCAGATTGCCCATATACTCAATGTGGATTTTAGTAAGATAAATGTGGCGATCAGAACGGTTAACAGGCACGGAATAAGTTCCTGTTTTAACGAGTTTGGAAGTAACCAGAATGCACCATTTGAAAGCTTCTTGCAAAAAGATATAGAGACTTTCAAATATCTATCATCCAGTAAAGTCATAGAGAAGCTCAAAGATGAAGGCTTTTCACCTTCTCTTAATCAATTTAAAAATGTCTGGTATCGACTTGTCTCCAATGAGCCGAGTAAACAAGCAGAAACAACAAGTGAATAGGAGGCGTTATGCGGGCAACAATTCAGGTCTCGGTTAATAAGATTTCACAGAAACAGGGTATCTATCCAAGATTCCGGATGGATTATGAACGGATAAACATGTTTGCCGATCTTATGGAGGCGGGTGATAAGTTCCCACCGGTAAAAGTTGTAAAGAACGGTGATTTCTACGTTCTCCTCGATGGCAACCACAGGTTGGAAACATGGAAGAAATTAGGAAAAGAAAAGATCCCTGCAGATGTCTTTAAGATTCCAGAACGCTTGTGGAGACTGGCAGCGGCCCGGTTTAATGGCAAGTCCTCCATGCCACTTAAGAGCATTGAGTTGAAAAGGGTGATTGAAAGCGCATGGATGATAGATAAGATCCACGATACTTACGAGATTGCACGGGAGTTGGGATGTTCGGATAGATATGTGAGAAAGGTGCTGCAGCCTATCCGGGAACAGGAAAAACAAAAACTGGAGCATAAAGTCAAGAAAATGAGAGATAGTGGGGATTCACAGAGAGAGGTAGCTAAAAATGTGGGGCTATCGAATGCAGCTATCTCTAAAATGGAAAAAAAGAACAGTAAAGTGTTAACCTACGGAACTGTTCCGTTGGTTAACACCCCCACCCTGCTTGAGCTTCCGGGGGGTCAATGCGGAAAAGAGGTTGAGTGTGAAATACCAGTGGTCCAGAGCGATCTTACTCCAAAACAAGCCGCTTCAGACATAGATACTTCCGAAAAGAAGGCCGATCTTACTCTTGAAAATACAATGAAAAGTGAAAATCCCCCCACCACTTCAGAAACAGCAGTCAAAAAAGACGGGGAGGAACCCTTCCCACTCAGTGCCCTCGATGATTCTGAGTATCCAGATATGGTGCCATGGAAGCCGGGATGGAAAAAGACTCACAGGGCGTTGGATTTGATTGGTGCCCGATGGAGTGTCGATAAGATCACCCAAAGGGTTGATGTTTCTCCTGTCTGGGTAAGAAACACCGCTGTGGCTTTGTTGTATATATATCACTACGGTCGGAACAAGAGTACCACAGCGGAGATCGCTGAGGAATATGGAATAGAAGAGGTCAGGGTGGAGTATTTGTTATGGCTGAACACATATTTCACGGCCTTGCCTCCTACCCGGGAAGTTTTGTTGCTCTGGCTCCAGGATTATCCCCCAAGAAATCAGGATTCAAAGTTTCAGGCTCTGGTTCGAAGGGAACAGATATACGAGAAGTGTAAAAGAGAAGGAAAGAAACCCCCATGGGAATATCAGGAGAATATGCCAAGACCCTTTGTTGAGATTCCACGGGATATTGCTGATAAATTTTACAATGCAGCCGATTCTGTTAATGAAATTGCCGAATTGGTTTCGTTAGGGTTGTTTCAGGAAGAGAAGGTTGAAAAAGATTTGTTGGGTAAATTCAACGTTCTGTGTGTTGCAATGAATAATCTGAGGGATGCTATGAAAGAAAAAGAGTACCTCACTCGATACAAAGATGACGATATGAAGTTACGAGCATATAATTATATTCACCAGTCTGATAGGCACACAGCTACGGGGTAAGATGTACCCTCAGAGTAACAGAGTGGGGTCTTGTTTACTATTTCACTTGCTATGGCTATAAAGTTAGATACCCTTTGGGTTCGATGGTCTCTAAGGCTCGTTTTGGTCGTTGAAAAGGGATATATGTAGATCTAGCTTTCCGGTTAAGTTTGGACGCTAAAAACAGAATAAGAAATACGCGACCAGCGCAAATGCTTCGCATTTTACTCGGTCGCATCAATCACCCCCTAACCCCCGAGGGAAAAAGATAAATAAATAAATAATAATCCCTCGCGCGCGCGAATATTAACTTATTAACAAAAACAAAGAACAAAGAACAAAGAACAAAGACATTATACTACGTAGTATAATATTATATATTAGCATAATCTATGCCAGGCTCTCAATACGAAGTCCCCTTAAGTCCCCCTAAGTCCCCTTAAGTCCCCTTCCGCTTTCACTCCTTCCTATTACCTGAGTAAAGAAACGATGGAGGTGAAATTTCATGCAGGATGATGTGTATAAGATCGGGATAGATGTAGGATATGGGGATGTCAAGGCCGTGGTGAACCACGCAGGAAAAATAGAATATTTCAAGTTTCCAACGGCGGTTGCTTATGCCGGAGAAGGGTTTGCTCTGGGCGGATTTGGCACCGAGACGCAGGTTTCAGAATACAAATACAGGGGTAGAACATACAAGGTCGGGAAATCCGCTCTTAATTGTCCCGAGATTTTCAGTACACGGGATATAAACTTTCTTCTCACTTACGCACCTCTTCTTGTTTATGTTTCGCTGAGAAAGATTGCCGAAGTTTTTGAAATCAACTTTGACGATTTGGTCGTGGCGGAAAAACAATTATGTGTTGGGCTTCCACTTGCTCAGTGGGAAAAATATAAACCCAGATTCATAGACACACTCACAGACTTTCAGGTATCAAAAGACCATATCCATCTTGATACCATAGAGGTTTTGGCCCAGGGACAGGGCGTTCTGGTTGATTACGTTCTTGACGATTCCGGAGTTGAAGAAGGAGAGCGGGGAGATGATAATCTTCTTATCGTCGATATCGGCTTTAACACGGTCGATGTGCTGTGTGTAGAGGAAGGCATATGCAGTAAGCGATGGTCGGATATGATCGAGGGTGGAGGCATCTGCAGAATATGCGACATTATCAACAAACACCTCCAGAAATCGGAGATATACCTTTCAGAACAAGTCATAAAAGATGTTTTACTCGCAAAAGAACTAAGTATTTACGGGCAGAGAAAAGACTATTCAACTGTCATTCGTGATGCTTCAGAAGCCTACAGCGACATGCTCGAGCAGGAGATCAAATCAAGATGGTCAAGATTTTCTCAAAAGGCGCAAAAGCTCATTTTATCTGGAGGCGGGGCGTACTATATAACTAATTTCAATGGGTACGCTCCAGATTTTGTTTGCACTCCACATCTCCCTGAATATTCCAATGCACGGGGATTTGCCAAATACTTAATGGCTTCGGCATAATATGAACATCAGGAAATACAAGATTAGTATCCATTCTGCTGAGATTGCCGGGTTACTTGATAAAATCCCGAAAGGTATGAAAACACCCATCATCGAAGCTGCCTTGAGCATGTATATGAAAAGCAGTGATGGAAGAGTTTTTATGGAACATTTAACTCCCGGGCATCCGGCAAAAGCCAAGCCGGAAGGCAAATTAGTTGGAGCAACTGAGCTAAAAACTCAAAAAAAGGCCAATCATAAAAGAAATAAAAGTTTTGTAAAAAAATTCAAAGGAGACTTTCAATGAAAAACAAAGGATTAAAAAGATCATTCACAGCTTTACTTATTATGTTGAGTCTATTGTTTTTAGCCTCACAGGGATTCGCAGGTGAAAAAGAAGGACTATGCGAGAGGATAGATATTGATTTCATGCACCAGCATCTTAATCTCCCAAAACAGGTGGAAATTGCTTCGAGCACTCCCGTTAACAATCTTTGCCAAGTCATCTTAAATATCAATGGACGGTATTTTACCACTTATGCATCTGACAAATATGTGATTATAGGGAAAATGTATGAAGATCACACTCTTTTGGACAATTCAGAACTGGCAAGACTTCAAAAGCTCAGTTTCATAAAAGCAAAACCGGAATTGGATAAATGTATTGCCATTGATTACAAACCGAAGAGTAGTACGAAAAGCACAATCTATATGATTACCGATCCCATGTGCCCATACTGCAATATGGCCACCAAGAAGGTTAAGGAATTTGCTGATAATTACAATGCTGAATTGAAAATAGTTTTCTTTGGTGTACATGGAACGACAAGTGACCAGAAGGCAATCGAAGCCGTATGCAGGAATTTTACGCTTCCCGAATATGCAATAGAAGGCTGGGAAAAGGGGGACAGCAAGAAGTATCAGTGCCAGGAGGGAAAGGATCTGATTGAAAGATCAAAGTCTGCTGTAAGAAATCTTCATGTTCAGGGAGTACCGACTTTCTTCCTACAGGATGGAACACAAGTTGTAGGCGCTGACGTGGCACGTTTGAAGAAAGCGATAGGCAGGTAAGCCGCCATGCAGATATCGAAGGCGATGGTTGTTTCAGTATTTCTTTCAATGGTTGTCGTGTCCCCCCTATCGGCAGCCGGAATATATTGTTTTGATAAGGCGGGGCGGGATTACAACATATCGCCTGCACTTCTCAGCGCGATCTCATATGTGGAAAGCAGTCATAACGCTAATGCCATTAATCACAATACGAACGGTTCTGTAGATTATGGACATATGCAGATAAATTCTTGCTGGAAAAAGTCTTTGTCGTCCAGATGGAAGTATCTTTCTGATCCTTGTTATTGCACTCTGGTCGGGGCTTGGATACTCCGGCAGTGTATTAACCGGTACGGATACAGATGGAACGCCGTTGCCTGTTACCACATGGGCAGGGTGCCATCAGAACACGAATCCAGAAAGAGACAGGAGGCAGTTAATTATATCCAGAAAGTTCAACATGCCTTAAATCTTAAGTGAGGTTTTAATATGCGTTTTTTACGTTTTACGTGTTACTTGATTATTTTTATTATCCTGTCTTTTTGTCTAACCGGATGCTGTTATTTATCCGAATGTTGGAAGCAAAAGACCGTTTTGCCTGAAAGAATGGTAAGTACGGTGGTAAATACAGCAGTTCATGAAAGACAAGACTTCCCTCCGGTTTTGTACACCATCAGTGGGAACTATACATATAAGCACGGAAACAGGATCAGCAGTAAAACGACTGGAGCATTCTTGGTTGTTGACAATTCAAATGTTGATCCGCCTCTTGTAAGGTCAAAACCCAAAACATTTATTAGTGTTCCTGTTGCCCCTTTTCATAAAAGTATTCCAAGGCGCGAGAATATTGTTATCTATTTTGGTTTTGATTTATACGAGATAAGTAAAACAGAATGTAAAAAGCTCCATAGTCTTATAAAGAGCTACAAACACCAGCCTGTTTCTGTCATTGGATATACATGCTGGAAGGGATCAAAGAAATACAATGATATTCTGGCACTTAAAAGGGCAAGATCGGTCGCTGAATACCTCAAGAAAATGGGAATTGTTATTAAGGTTGTTAAAGGGAAGGGAAAATCCCAGTTCAAATCCAAGATAGACATAACGCTAAATAGAAGGGTTGAGGTGATACCGTGTGCAAAAAAATCATCTTGACCTCAATAAGTATTGCTATTGTCCTTGCGATGGTTGTGGGACTTTTCTTTGAGCATTATGTGCAAGAATATTTCCAGGAATTCACGTCTATTAACTTTGCCAGTCTTATTGTTATCGTAATTGGTGTTCTCTATGCCCTTATTCGAAGAAACGTGATTGTTCCGGTTGCGTTTTTCTTTATCGCATGTGCTTTACCCTGGATTAAATATTGGATCATTAATTATTGGGATAATGTGCAGTTACCCTGGTAATTTTATGGAAAGAGGAGGTTTTATGCAGAATTTTATTATGATAACAGGAGATAAGGTTCCAGAATATGATGTCGTGGCCTGCTACGGTCCTGTCATTGTTCCATGCGTGGGAGCAGGTAACTTCGTCAGAGATTGGATTGCACGTTTTACTGATTTCTTCGGTGGAAGGTCAAAATCTTACGAGGCGATATATGAAAGACTAATTACACGCGGGCTTGATTCAATGGCCGAGCAGGCAAAGTCTTCCGGTGCCAATGCCATTCTAAATTTACGGCTTGAAAGCGCGGACGTTTCAGGAAACTCAATCATAGGTTTGTTGCTTTATGGAACAGCGGTTAAAATCGAGAAAACAGTAAAGATCGAACATAAGGAGGCTGTATAATTATGCCAAGTGGCCCGGAGAGTATGGGTGGCAGTCCTATCTTAATTGACAGCAATGAGCAATCTACAACAACAAAAAAGTTTCCTAATCTGCTTACCGCTGTATCGCAGATACAGAGATACGCAATGTTCGAAAGAAAAGGCGGAGAGATACCGGTTGATTTCCTGACGCTTGAAGGACAATTCAGTTTTTTTAATGTCGGTATGGCGTCGGGCCTGGTACACGGTTTGTTTTTTTTATTACTTTCGATACTCATATTGCCTGTATTCTCAGATGATATTCTTCGAACGTGGGTTTCACAATATGTTTCACTTGCTGAATATAAATCTTTTCTCTTCTTTATCGGTCTGTTACCCATTATATATTCAATTATAGTGTGCGTTTACCTCACTAAGTACCATTTAGGTAAATTGGCACGAAGAGCAATAGATCAACTGCTGGCTGGAAGGTTGGTAAGCAAAATAGGACAGGGGTTGCTCTATTTTGTATTTTTCACAGTGCTTGCAAATCTATTGACCCCCGAAAACAGTTGGAAGTTTGCTTACACTGTTACTCTAAGGCATTACGATATAGCACAAGAAATCTACAGAATATTAATGAATACAAGACCAAATCTGCGTAATGCCGCTTTTGAGATACTGGGAGTTTTTATGATAGCGATAGTAGTACCATTTACAACCATCTGGCTGTTTTCGATCTATCGAAAAATAAAAAGCATCAGGCAAAAGATGTTCTGGAGGAGATAGGAAGAAATAATGTTTAATCGTCACAAGGAAACCACATACATAGGTAACGGGACAGAGCTTGGCGACTGCACAGGTAAAATCAAGAAGATAATAATGCCTGATGAAGACAGGCGGGGCCATCTGTTTTGTTTCGGGGCAACAAGGGTGGGTAAAACAAGATTGATAGAGTCAATGATTGAACAGGATATCCGGAAAGGATATTCCGTATGTTTTATTGATCCGAAGGGCGATATTAATATTTTCTCTAAGATAGTTCAGGTTGCACTTGAAGAGAACAGACAGGACGATTTGTGCCTTGTTACTCCCATATTTCCTGACTATTCATCTAAAATAGATCCGCTGGCATACTACTACATGAGTGAAGAGATTGTTTCCCATGTTGTCTCCGGAATAAAAGCAAAGGAAGAGTTTTTCATCAATGTTGCCTATGAAACAACCCTTGTCATTGTACTTTCGCTCCTCCTTTTCAAGAAGATACGTGGCGACACAGGTGAAGAGGGGAGAATAAACTTTGATGACATAAAAAGCAGGGCTTCACACGCCGGATTAACCTCACTGAAAAACGAATTAGAAGTAATAAGAAATATGGAGCCAAAAGCACAGGAGATCATAGAAAGCCTGAATCAAATACTTTCGTCTCCCCCCGATTATTTTGCAAAAATATCTTCTTCTTTACGAACAGTTTTGACGTCAATATCAACCGGTAGTGTTGGTACAATAATCGGTCAGGCGAAGAGTAATAAATTCATAGAACGGCTGGAGAGCAACAAGAAGACAATACTTATTGTTCAGACGGGGAGTCTTCTCACTCGAAGAACTGCTCACATTGTTGGAAGGGTGCTTATATCTATGGTGCAGAGTTTTATTGGCAGACGCTATGCTTCCGGCAAAAAGGTGTCTCCCCCTCTTTGTATGTATATCGATGAAATGAGTAATGTCATTTATCTCGGTATAGAAGATCTGTTTAACAAGGGGGGTGGGGCTGATGTTTGGGTTCATGGATTTACCCAGTCCATTGCAGACCTTGAAGCGGAAATAGGTGCCGCGCCGGCAAAGAAAATTCTTGATAATACAAACACAAAGATTTTCATGAGGGTTAATGATCCATCAACAGCAAAGTATATATCAGATTATGCCGGTACGATGGATAAATTCTCACCCTTTCTCTCTCTGTCAGGCGGTATTACTATACGCGAGGTTAAGGAGTATCAGATAAAACCGGAAGCGGTCTTAAATCTCAAACCGAGAGAATTTTACATGTTTTCATTTCATACGAGATGCAAAGGTGTAACCAATTTTACGAAACCGGCGTATATTCACGCTATATACCCCGATGCCAAGATTCAATGAAGTTTTATTTATCTATCGTTTTTACATTCATTTTTCTGATTATTGTTTTTCTGTCTTTTTGGTCAGGTTATAACAAACGAAAAAGGCGAGAGACTGCATTTGCCCATCTCGATAAAATAGCTGAGCTGAACTCAAAAGATGAAAATTGTTCTACCCCCGGGAATGAAGAGGAGTTGCCCGATACAGCTCATAAATCTTTTGCACACTCTGCATTAATTGACCCCTTCTTTTCGCAGCACATCGAACCATACAAGCAGGTATTGCAATATAACGAATATTATAATTCTGTGCTGGACGTTCTTACCGATCTCGATAAATATGGTGACTGTTCCTCGGTGGTCCGAGATGGCAGTAAATCTGCTTATGCACGTTCTGAAAACTTATACAGCCTCTTGAGTAAAATATCGTTATTGGAACATTCTCTGAATGTGGCCTCCGAAACAATATCGATCGTTAATAATGGAGCATTTGGACAGGATGCCGATATGCGAAGAGGTATGCTACTAATAGCGGCCCTGGGGCATGACCTTGGAAAGATACCGGAACTCCAAGAGAATCCTAATTATACCACCGGGGACCATCCGATTATATCACAGGCAGAGCTTAGTCGTATTATGCCGGATTCCGTTCCTGAACGTCAGAAAATACTCGATGCTGTCAGAGACCATCACCTGCGATCTAAAGAGTTTCTCACCTTGATTATTAAGAAAGCTGATCAGCAAGCGAGGGCAAAGGAAGCTAAAACACTTTTGCCACCCCAAGAAGATAAGGTTCAAGAGCATACACCTGTCTCAAATATTGCATCAAATCAGAATATCTTAAATGACAGGATTCCTGCCCAGACAGATCTGTCATGGATGGACATGGGCATTTTGATGAAACGGATAGAGGAAAGAATAAATATGGTGCATGAAAACAAATTCAGCGCATTTTCCATGAGAGACGGCATGGTATATGTCATGCTTGAAATGATTTCCTCCATTGTCTACGATCTGGCCGAAGCAAAGAATCGGCTGGAGATTATAACGGAGCCAAAGCGCGATATTGAATATACTGTCAGAGTGCTTCTCAAACAGTATATCCCACCCGATATAGGCCCATCTTACAGTGGCAGACGCTACAATCTTTATTATAGCAATAAAACAATACGCCAGGGATTCTATATGCCCATCAAAGCTGAGGCATTTAATATCACAATCTCTGAAATGGAAAAAAGAAAATCAGGCGAATTGAAAAGAATAACCAAGGTTGATCCAGTATCTTTTTCCCCCAAGCAATAACCTACCCCCACCATATTTGCTGCAACTTTCACACCTTCCTATTACTGAAGTATGGAGGTTGCCATTAACAGGTTTAACCATACATTGTCCGGCGTTCTTTTATCGGAATTGATTATCGTTTTTAAGTGTTCTCCGCTTTTAACGTGGCAGGGAGTTTCGTATGTTGTCAATGATGCGCATGCGTTTGCTGCTGTTTTTCCTGCCGTCATATCTCCTGTTATTGGTTCTGTATTCCCTGATGTTGATATGCGTATCCCAGGACTCGATCATAGAACAATAACTCACTGGCCTGTTCCTTACGGAATCGTTCTTATTTTGGCATACCTTGCGGGACATTTATGGCTGTTAGTTTTTTGTATTGGTTGTCTGCTTCATATCTTATTGGACTCTTTTAGTCTAATGGGGGTTCCGCTTTTAACCCCTTTCGGGAAACACAAAGGATTCAGAATTATGAGAGTTGGAAGTCATGCCGAGATTTTATGTTCGGCAATCATGTTACTTGGGATTTTCTGTGTGTGGTTTATAGCACACAGTTGCCAATAATATAGCATGGGAGGTTTGGTTTATGAGTAAAAAAGTTGCAGAGAAGATCAGGTTGGTCATTAACGTCATACTCGTTTTTGTGTGCTGTTTTATGATCATTGACGGAGTGGAGTTCTTTACGCAGACGTGGGGTATGGTCCAGTCCACGGAGTTTCAGCTGCTGATAGCACTGGTCCACATAGGTGCTGTGATGATGATATGGGCGTCCATTTACACGTTCAAAAAGATCATAGTCGGAATAATTACAAAAAAAGATACGGAGGCTAATTAAAATGAAGGGTTTTAAAGGCTTAGCAACAAAGTACAATGAGATTTCACTTAAATTGGTGTTCAGTCCCAAGGTGGCAATGGCCGCTGCTATTACACTGATGGCCGGTGGGGCAGTCCTCGTCAGTGCGAACATAGCTTCAGCAATTACGCCCCCGGCAGCAGGAACCTTCGCCTATGATGTTTACGATATAGCCGTAAACGAGATGGTTAAGGGCCCTATCGGCTACATTGGTGGACTGGGTGCAATGGTATGGGGGGCATTCTCGGCAATTCAGCAAAAACTTGGAATGGCTGCATGTGCGATACTTGGCGGCGGGGCACTGATCAAAGCGGATACAATCACACAATCCCTGGGCTTGACCTTTTAATATGCCTGTAAGATTCCCCCAATATTTGTCGTCACCGATACAGGTCCTATGGTTCGAGGCTGATGAACTTGGCATGATACTGTTCTTTTTTACACTCGGGTTCCTCTTTGGAAATGTGTTCTACCTGTTAATGTTTTTGGGTCCGTACACATACAGCAAATTTAAAAATAAATATCCCACAGGGTTCTTACAGCATTGTGCTTATTTCACCGGCCTCGCCAAATTTGAATATTACCCGGATTCTTTTACCAAGACATTTTTAGAGTAAAAGGTAGGATAAATGAAGTTAACAATGTTTGTCAATAAGTCGGACAATATAAAAGCTGAGAACCGCTTGCTTAAATTTGCAGTGGTTATCATCGCTATTGCATGTGTTGTATCAGCATTACTATCTTACAGTGCCCTGAAATATCAGAAGACTATTATCTTACCGCCTGTTGTAGACAGACGAATTGAGATTTCGGGTAACAATGTCAATGACGATTATATAAAACTGTTCACGAGGTATACGACAGGTCTTATATTTAATTACACACCTCATACGTTTCGTGGACAGGGTAACGAGTTGCTCAGATTCGTTACCCCCGAATCTTATAATACCTTTAACAGCAGACTGACAGTCATGGCAGACAATATCGAAAAGCTGCTGGTGTCCAGTGTATTTTACATACAGAAAATGTCAATTAATCAAGCGAAACGAGAGATCACAGTTCAAGGATTGAGACAACAGTTTTCCCATAGCTTACCCATTAAGAACAAGCAGAAGAAATACATAATGGGATACAAAATAATAGACGGGAGATTTTATATAGATGACCTTAAAGAAATGGATTCATAGCTTCTTTGCAGTCACTGTTGCATACGTTGTTGCCACTGGCTGTGCATACGCTGGCGATCTAAATCATTACGTTGAAGTCATGCCTGAGATTACTACCAGTGTAGATTTCAGTAACAGGGACGTGAACAGAATTATGTGTCCCACAGGACAGCCGGTTAAAGATGTTGTTTGCTCTCAGGAAAAGGGCGTTACCGTTAAAATTGCCGGTAATAATGTTTTTGTGAAGTTTCTCATCAAAAGAGATCCAGCTACAGGAAAGAATATTTACGTAAAAAAGCCTGTGGAAATGTATGTTGTGTGCGGCGCGCAAAGTACGATTTATACCCTGATATTCAATCCTCGTAACATTCCTGCGCGATTTGTCAAGCTGGCAGGAGATACTAAAAAGATCGAAGAGAATCTGTCATTATTCAAAGACATGCCTGCGGAAAAGGTGGTGATAATGATGATTAAAAAAGTGTATGTCAACGATATTCCTGAAAGTTTTACCATAAAGAAGGTCAATCACAGGATTGATATATTCAGAGATATTGATGTCATATTTAATCGAACAATTATTGCTGAAGGAGAAGGGGTCAGGCTCAAGGAATATATTGTTCGGTTAAAAAAGTCATACAAAAAGGACCGTATGAAGGTAATGGAAAAATACTTTCTGGTTCCTGAACTGGCACAGAATCCTATCGGCATAGCCCTCGAAACGCTGACACTTCTCAAGGGCAAACCGACAAGACTCTTTGTGGTTGAAAATAAGAACATTCATTCGTGAGGAATATTTTATGCTTTATGGAGAGAATAAAAATAGTGGCCAAAACAAAAAGTCTGATGTTCCAAATAAGGCCCAAGAAAAGAAGTTGCAATCAGAAGATAAGCAGACCGATAGGCTAAAGCCTGTACGGGATATGTGGTCCAATACCAATCCCAAAAATAAACGCAGGATTGTTATTGCATGCCTTATCCTTATAGCCATTTTTGTAATACTGGCCGGTTATAAGTTCTCCGGGCGTTCATTCAGTGGGGGGGATGAGGAAAAGGCTGTTGCTCAAAACAAAACGAGAGAGATTAACATAGATCAAGACATGGTGGAGAAGGGGCTTTATGAATCTAATCAAAATCAGATAGCTCATCAGAATGACGAAATTGCTAAAATCAAATCAGCGATCCTTAAATTAAAAGAAACACCACCTGTCGTTGTTAATGAAGTTATTTCTGCCAATGCAGGAACAAGCGGCAGGGGATCTTCATGCCCGACCAAAAATAAGATCAGCATACCTCCGCCTCCACCCGTTAACCAGCCGGCAACAAAACAGGGTGCAAAAAGTATGTATGCCCCTCCGCCTCCGCCTCCAATTGCTGTAGAACAGGGTTTTATGGGCGGAATATCCTTTGTCTCAAACAGCGAACCTCTAAAGAAGCAAGATAATAAAGGTAAAAAAAAAGAGAATCAGGAAGTATATCTGCCCCCTTCTTTTATGGAGGCGATTCTTCTCTCCGGATTAGCGGCTCCTACCACATCGGTAGGAAAAAATAATCCCCAGCCAATACTTATGAGAGTCAAAGACCTTGCAGTTCTCCCAAACAAGGTCAAGGCAAATCTCAAAGGATGTTTCTTGATTGCAGAGGGTGTGGGGAATCTGGCCGATGAACGGGTACATGCAAGGCTTGTAACCCTTTCATGTATCAGCAGGGAGGGTTCATCCATAATAGACCAGGCAATCAAAGGTTTTATTGTCGATGGTGACGGTAAGGTTGGACTGAAAGGTATGGTTACCGCAAAGATGGGAGCTATGCTCGCGAGAAGTGCGCTTACTGGATTCCTGGGAGGTATGGGTGACGCACTTGACCAGTCAAGCATGACAAACTCATTTAGTGCAGCAACAGGGACAAATCAAGAGTGGCTTACAGATACAGATGCGTCCAATATAGCAAGAGCAGGTGTGGGAAAGGGAATATCGAATGCCATGGGGGACCTTCAGAAGTTTTACCTCCAGCTTGCCGAACAGACCATGCCGGTTATTGAAGTCGGAGCAAACAAGACAGTAACGGCGGTAGTAAGTGAGGGCATAATGCTGAAGATCAAAGACTATAATTCAGATCCAGGAGAATAAGTTTATGAGAAGAAGAATCGTAAGTATTAGCTTGTTTGTGGTCTTTATATTGTGTTTTACCGGATGTGCCGTGTTTAACCCGTACAGTGATGAGTTTCAGTGCCCTAACGTAGATAAGGGAGAGTGCATCAGTATGCAGAACGCATATGAAAAAAGCATTTCTTCCGAACAGGATAATACTGACGATGAATCGTTACAACGCGATGATGAATGTACCGATTGCGCAGAGACCGGGAAAAGCACGACAGATACGCAAAAAGAAACAACCAAAAATGCCGGGTATAATTACCAGAAAAGCCTTTATAACAAGATGATTTCTTTAATACAGAATTCTCGATCCCCCATGGTTGCAGCACCTGATGTAATGAGGGTTTTGATAATGGCTTATACAGGGCCTGGAAATATCCTTTACAGTTATCGCTATGTTTATGTGTTCGTCACCGAGCCTAAATGGATATACAGCACAACTGAAATCGAGTGAGGAGATTGGATTTGAATCTTAAAGAGTTTTTATTTGGAAAACACGTGGGGATAACTAAAGCAGAATTAAAAAAAATGACATTCAGAAATTCATTTTCAGATTATCTTCCCTATGTTGCATATGATCCTGAGACGCAACAATATCATTGTACCGATAATTCTATCGGATTCTTATGGGAATGTACCCCTCTGCTATATGGGAATGATACCATATTTAACAATCTCAACGGGTTGTTTACGGCAGGATTACCCGAGGGCAGCATACTGCAATTCATTCTTTATGCTGACCCGCATATAAATCATACGCTGAAAGAATATCAAAACACAAAGGTAAGGAAATCAGATATTATCCGGGAAAGCGTAGAGAACGTAGTAAATTACTATCATGAGGGTACAAAAGGATTTGACAAAACACAGGGTATTCCTGTCCGCAATTTCAGGCTGTTTGTGGCATTAAAAATATATAAGAATAAAAATATTCTTAATGAAATTCTCTCTGATATCAAGGAGAACATCTACGAAACATTAAAAGGGGTTTACCTAAACCCCAGACCGGTATCTCCACACAGTCTGATAAATTTACTGTCAAAGCTGCTTAACGATTTTCCACCGGATGATATGCCTTACGAAGAGCATACGCCAATTAATCAACAGATTATCCTCTCAGACACCGTGATTAAAACCAAGTGGGACAAGATCGTAACCGGCAATAAGATTTTAAGATGCCAGACAGTTAAAAGAATGACAAATGAGATTGGTCCGCTTACTTTTAACCTTTTAAGCGGAGGTATAGGGGGAGGCCGCGATGACGGTAGTCAGATTAATGATCCTTTTATCATTACTGTCAATCTTATCTTCGAAAACCAAAAAACAAATCTTCATGGTAAATGTAATTTTGTTCTCCAGCAGGAAGCTGTCGGCAGCTTTGCTCCGTCTCTCAAACGCAAGCAGGAGGAATATATGTGGGCAACAGGGGAACTTGAAAAGGGGGTCCCTTTCATCAGGGTTATGCCTATCGTGTGGCACATATCTGATAATGAAATAAGATCGCAGGAAACAAGCGCACGAATAAAGCGAATATGGGAAGCACAAGGGCTGGTCACTCAAAAAGACAGAGGAATACTTAATGTCCTCTTTATGTCCGCACTTCCTTTTGGCCTCTTTAATGTGGGAAAGAATCTGGATTTTATAAAAAGGGACAACATTTGTCAGCCTGAAGCTGCAGTGAGATGCCTTCCTATACAAACAGATTTTTCAGGGTCTGGAGCACCTGTAAGCTTATTTGTCGGACGAAAAGGACAGATAGTTAAAATGGATATTTTCGACAAGCACGCAAGTAACAATAACGCTCTGATCTCCGCAGCTTCCGGTAGTGGGAAATCATTCCTTATGAATTCACTTGTATTTAACTACTTTTCCTCCGGTGCCATTGTTCGTATCATTGACATTGGACGATCCTACAAAAAGTTATGCTCTGTTCTCAATGGAAACTTCATAAACTTTGCTAAAGATTCAAATATCGTACTTAACCCATTTACGAATGTGGTGGATATTGATGATGACATAGGCTCCCTCAGTGCAATTGTAGCACAAATGATCTATTCGACCACTCAGGAAGTACCTGATGAAACGGAAATGACATTGATAAAAAGTGCCATATATTGGGCATACGAGAAATTTGCTAATGAAGCAGATATAGATAAAATATATAAGTACTTGAATAAATATCCAAAATATACCGGCACTGACGATCTGCTCAAATCTAATCCTGAAGATGAAAACAGCAATTCACACTTTACTGATGATCTCAGAAATATATCAGTCAAGCTGGCATTTAACCTGCAAAATTTTACATCACACGGCACTTACGGGAAATGGTTTAATGGAACCTCCACCCTGGACATAGCACGAGATGATTTCGTCATTCTTGAGCTTGAGGAACTGGCAGCACAACCGGAACTTTTCGGTGTTATTACCCTTCAATTAATCAATTATGTTACCTCAAACCTGTACTTGTCGGACAGGTCGCAGAAAAGATTGATCATCTTTGATGAGGCATGGAGATTTTTCAAGGAAGGTTCCATGTTGAAGAATGTAATTGAAGATGGTTACAGACGGGCAAGAAAATACGGTGGCAGTTTTACAACAATCACCCAGAGTCTGCTTGATTTAAAGATGGCTGGTGATGTTGGGGATGTTATTCAGGCAAACTCAGCATACAAGTTTTATCTTGAATCGTCGGATTTTGAAAAGGCAAAACAGGAGAAGATTATAGATTATGAGCCATTTGTAATGGATCTATTAAAGAGTGTCCAAAACAGAAGGCCGAAGTATTCAGAAGTTTTTGTGGACGGACCAGGAGGACAAGGAGTGATGAGACTGGTCGTTGATCCATATTCCTACTACATATACACATCTGATGCCGATGATAACGCAAAGATCGACTCTTACACTCGAAATGGAGCAACCTATGCCGAGGCGATCAAGAAAATGGTTGAGGAAGGGAAACAGTAATTTATGAACAGAATATCGTCATTATCCAGAACATTATTTCCTCTTGTCAGCTTTGCCGGGCTGATATTTGTTTCGGCTGAACTGATCATGCAACTGTATAACTCTTCCTTATGCGGAACTGAGGGGTGCAAAATAGTCACTAATTCAGCCCGGTATGGCGATATAACTATGCTGTTACCGGGTATAGCAGTATTTTTGATTCTCACTTTGCTGTCAGGAATTAACCTTTCCCTGCATGAAAAGCACATTGACTCTCTCGTAAGTTTTACCCTGATAGCAGCTTTGCTGGCCGAAGGGTTTCTTGTCGGTTATCAGGCATTCAGGGTTCATACTCCCTGCGTGTTTTGCCTTGCTGTTTTTGCTGTTTTTGCTGTTCTTAGCATTATGCGTATCATAGGAGGGCATACAGGGGTCTTTTCAGGCTTCGCCGGTTTTGTCGTAATCTTCAGTTTGTTTTATCTTGTGCTACCTGCTGCAAGTAACTGCAACTGTATACACAATAACCAACTTGTCTTGTTTTATAGTGAAAACTGTCCTCATT
>Ga0208905_1000456_pt1 | contig 20688 bp, 32 predicted proteins | sample AntAceMetag02UKS_FD_184776 | JGI IMG/M metagenome (GOLD analysis project Ga0208905, IMG submission 184776) | Saline lake microbial communities from Ace Lake, Antarctica - Antarctic Ace Lake Metagenome 02UKS (SPAdes) (version 2) | ecosystem: Environmental > Aquatic > Non-marine Saline and... | reverse complement strand
TAATGGAGTTGACACAAGAGCAACAACAAAGAATATTTGTGGTGCTTATTTTACATTTATAGCGAGTGCTGGTGTTCAATTTGGCTCTACAATGTACGATATGACTCCAATACAAGAGTTTAATCCTTCAGGATATTGGGATTTACCTCCTTTATCAATGAACGGACAAAGTGAAGAGGTTAAATATAACGATGGCTTTAATACAGAAAAGTTCTTATACATTAAGCAAACAAAGCCTTTACCTTGTCATTTAACAGGCATAATACTTAATGTTGCATACACAACAAACTCATAGGTGATTATATGGCTACAGTAGCGTTATTAGCGGTAGGATTAGCAACAGCAGGGTATTCAGCTTATTCAGCACACGAGACTAAGCAAGACCAAGAGGCAGCTTTAGAAGAATCAAAAGCTATCGCTCAACAAGATTTAGCAGATAAGAAGAAAAAAGTAATAGCTCAACAAAGAGCTTCTTTTCTTGCTAGTGGCATTTCTTTAACAAGTGAATCAGTAGGCGTATTTAAAGAAGATACAGAAGTAGCAAGCCAAGCAGACGCTAATAGGTTATCAAATTACTACGATACTCAGATGGCTAATGTTTCAGGTCAAGCTAGATCATCATATATTAACGCTTTATCTTCAGCAGTTGGAAGCGCGGGAAGTTATTACAGTGCGGGGGTAGGAACAACTAATCAAACAAATACTTCAAGCGGTGTTGATTTTAGTGGTGGAAATACTGGTGGACTAAGTTGGAGCGATACTTAATATAAAGGAATATCATGGTTAGACGAGCAACTTATCAAGAAAGTTTTAAACAAGTAGCAATGCCACAAAACACAGGCGAAGCACAAGCATTAGCTGGATTAGCTAATAGCGTTGGTGCTTTAATCCAAACTAAGCAGAAACAAGATGAATTAAAGATTACTAATTATAGTTCTCAAGCTGATTTAGATATGTTACAAGCTACATCAGAATATCGCAATAAAATGGCTCTTGACCCAATGAATCACGAGGCACAAGAGAAGTTAAGCACAGATTATGACAAGATATTTGCACAATATGATAATAAAATAGGCATTAACGCCAAAGGCAAGTGGAATAAGACAAAGAATATCCTTAAACAGCAGTATAAAGTGGCTAATGGTAAGTGGGTTTTGGCTCAGAATGTTAAGAACGGAGAAAGTAACTTAAAAGAAGGAATCGAATCATCATTAAAAAAAGGATATATCTCAGGAATTGAAGGAGATTATCAGACAGCAATGGAATCCGCGGGACTAAAAGAGCTACAACTTAGGGAATCAGCAGAAGGTTTAGTGTCTCAAGATCAGCTTGAAGAGGATATGAAGAACTTTAAAAGTGATTATACTAAAAACTTTATTATGGGACGTATTAGTAGAAACCCAGATGAAGCGTCAAAATTACTTGAGACAAGAGAGGTAAAAGATGCGATAGGAAGCGAAGAGGCTGAAAAACTATTGAATAATATGATAGATGTAAAGATAAAGCAAGATAATTTGGCTATAAAAAGAGTTCAATATAAAGGACGTGAAGAATTTACCTCTTCAATGGATAAGCGGACAGTAGGAGAAAATATTCAAGAGCTAGAATTAGGTAAGAAAAATAATAAGTTTAGTGATAAATGGGCTGATTCTATGCAAAGGGCTATATTAAGCACTAAAGGAATTGACGCAGTTTCACAAGCTGAATTATATGGTGATTTTTTAGACAGAAAAGCTGATATATTAGCAGATTTCAAGAACGGAAGCCAAGATAGCAAGTCATATCTTCGATCAGTAGAAAAATATGAGATAGATATGAACAATGCGACTGCAAGTGGTAAAATAAAGAAATTAGAAGGTATGAAAGCTATACAATCGTTAAGAAAAGAGATTGGAAGCGCAACTACTGAGTTAAAAGGGGAAAGTCAGAGTGGATTTGATGAACGAAAAGCATACAGAGGAATGGAAAAGCAATTAACTGGACAAGCGTTATATCAAGCTAAACGAGATTATTTTTATACTATAGATGGAAAAGATTATAAATCTGATGAATTAGAGGAAATGTATAATGTTGTGCTAGAAGGAGCAAAGACAGACAGCAGAGAGAACGCATTAAACATATTAGATGGTATTGAGAACAGAGAAGAAGCAGGAATTTTATTAAAATCTAGTGTTAAAGCACAAGATAAGTATGTAAGTCAAGAAGTAAGAGAGTCTAACGGGATTAAAGCTTTAGTTGGCGTGAAAGAAGATGGAACACTTGAGATTATAAAGGAATATTAATGGCTTTTGATTTAGAAAATTCAACGGTAATAGAAGAACCAATCCAAACGAAGAAATTTGAATTAGGAACGTCTAAGAAAATATCAGATTTTGACGCTAGGAGTGTTCTGCCTAAACAAGACTTTTCTGTATTTTCTGATGAGGGAAGAAAAGCTATTAAAGCAAAGGGAAAAATTGGATGGGTTGAGGCTGTTGTTAATCAAAGTAGCGGAGATTTACTACCATTTAGCCCTACAGGTGCCGTTAGGAGCGTTAAACTACTAAATGCAGTCAATAGGCTTAAAAAGAACAGTTATGACGATGACGAGGCTAGAATAGCAGATAAGACACTTGTTACAAACTTTGCAGAGAAGTCAGAAGAGCAAAGTATTAGGGGATATAAATGGTATTCAAAAGCATATCTTATAGGTTCACAGTTGCCAGCGTTTGCAATAGAGTTTGTTGCAACAGGCGGAATAGCATCTGTAGGTAAGAAATTAGCCACTAGGGGAGCAATTAAGGCAGTAGGTCATGGTGTTAGAAAAGGAGCGTCAAAGATAGCTACTAAAACAGTAGCTTTAGCAGCAGGGGCAGGATTACGTTCAGTAGCAATGCCTCATAGATATGTAGCCAAGTATGGAGAGAATCAAGTTAATGCTTCTCTTGCGGTTACAGATAAAGGATTAAAATTATTAAAAGATTCTAAAGAGTCGCCAGCAATATCATCTATGAAAGCATTTGGAGATACATGGATAGAAAACTTTTCAGAAGAGTTAGGTGGGGCTTTATCTGTAGGAGTTGGCAAAATAGGAAAAGCTATCACTATGAAAAGCGGATTAGCAAGAAGATTTGTTAAAGCCATAGATAAATTAGTGCCAGATAAACAATTTATGACCTCTATGAAAAAGCTAGGATTTAACGGAGCTTTAGAAGAATACGGAGAGGAGCGAGTCGGCGGTGCATTAAGAGCGGTAACAGGCGTTGATGATAGAGATATAGGTATGTTTGATAAGCTAACAGAGGCAATATTCCCAAAAGCAGAGGATGCAATGATAGAATTAGGATTATTTTCTGTTATGGGCGGATCAAGTTTTGCTTATTCAGCAGTAAAACAGAGAATGATTGACAAAGGAAAAACACCTGAACAAGTTGAAACTGTAATGAATAACACGACTGAAACAGAAAAAGAAGAGATATTAAGTCAGGAAATGGAAAGTGACCCAGTTTTTAAGAAAGAAATTGAAAACCAAATAAATACAATTAAAGTTGAGCGTATGCAAGAAGCTACAACACCTGAGAAAGTCGCACAGGAAGGCAAAGAAGCCACAGGAGAGGGTGTTCTGATTGAAGAAGCTAAGAAGTATAAGAGTGTTGAAAAGTTTATTGGTCAAGTTCCTTTTAGCCACGCAAAGGATTCAAAGAGTAGAGGTATAATTAGAAAAGGACTTGAAGGAGAAACTACTGATAAAAATATTAATGAACTTATACCTAATCCTAAAAATCAAGAGATAGAACAATCAACTGTTAAGATTTATGAAGGTGAAATATCAAAAGGAAAAAAGCCATTTTTAGTAATAGATGAAAAGGGAAATGTAATTGATGGACACCATAAACTAGAAGCTTATAACAATCTTGGTATAACTGAAGTTCCAGTAGTTACAAAACAACAACTAACCGACATCTGGAACAAAGCTAATAAGGTAGATAAGGTAGTAGAAGTTAAGCCTGTAAAAATAGAGCCTAAAGAACCAGCCAAAAAGGTATCTTCACAGGCTAAAAAGACAGCGAAGAAGAACGTTAAGAAGATAGGCAAGCAAGCGGAAGAAGGTCTCTCTAAGTACACAGTAGGTGTAAACAAAGAGCAGTTAAGCGAAGCAAAGAAATATATCAAAGAAAATCCTGAAGAGGCTAAATTAGTGTCTCAAGGCTTACAAAATGCCCCAAAAGGCATACTAAATAACGCTGTATACGGTTTAATGAGACAAAAAGCAGAAAATGACATGGATATTGAGGAGATTTACAAATATACAACACAAAATAAGCGAACTGAGTACACTTCTCAATTAGGGCAAGAAATACAAATATTGAGTGCATTTGACTCTACTTCGCCTGTATCAACTTTGCAGGACGTTATAAGTTCAAGAAAAAAGAACTATAATAAGAAAACTAAAAAGGAAACATCATCAAAAACAGAAGTTGCTATAATTAAGAAGAAGATTAAAAAGGCAGATATGGCAATCGAAGATATGTGGAACGATTTTTTAACAGAAATAGAATGTTAGGAGAGAAATGGGTTGTTTAACATCTACAGCTAAAGCAAAACTTAAAAAAGCGTTTAAGGCTAAGAAACTTGCTCCTCAAACTCTTGTTAATAAGACAAGTGCTGAGCGTAGAGCTATTTTTGAGCCTATTATAGGTAAAGAAGCTGCAAAGTCATTGAACGAGAATTTTGAAAAGAAACTCATACTAAAGCATAGAAAGCAAGCATTGATTAATTGGGCGAAGCAGTCAATCAAAGAGACAAAAGTGCGAGCTGATGCGATCACAAAGATAAATAATTTAGAAAGCATATTAAAGCCAGAACAAGAAGAAATGTTTTTAGAGGATTTAGCTGCATTAAAACTTGGATATGGTGTCACATATGAAGAGGCTGCAAAAGTTGCGGAATTAGCAAGAGAAGCTAAGACACTTAAAGATAAAATAGGAAAAGACGATAAGCAAGCAAGCGAGGCTAGATTAAAATATGGGTTATCTGTAGTTGAATACGCAAGATATGTTGATGCGTTAAAACAAACAAACGCTAAAACTCCGCTTACTGAAAAGTTAATTGAAATACTTAAAAACCCACTTGGTTCTCTTGGAAAAGGAATACTAGAGTCGGCAGGATTTACAAAATCGATACTTTCATCGATGGATAACTCTGCTTTAGGAAGACAAGGTTTTATGACATTAATCACAGAGCCTAAGATATGGGCTAAGAACGCAGTTTTATCATTTAAAGATATGTATGAAGTATTAAAAGGTAAAGACGTAGAAGCTCTTATTATTGCTGATATTGTATCAAGAGATAACTTTTTAAATGGGCTATATAAAAAAGAAGGTCTTTCAGTAGCGACACAAGAGGAAGAATTTCCTACGTCATTACCTGAAAAAATACCAGTTCTAGGTAGATTATTCAAAGCTTCACAGGACGCTTACACTGGATTTTTGCATAGAACAAGGGCAGATCTTTTTGATAAGTACGTTGATATTGCTAAAAAGCTAGGTCAAGACATAGAAGGATTGGGAACAGTTATTAACTCTGGAACAGGGCGTGGTTCATTTGGTAAACGTAATGAAAATGTAGTTAACGCTCTTAATAAGTTGTTTTTTTCTCCACGCAATGCAAAAGCTATTGTTGACGTTCTGACATTACACATAGGAAATAAAAAATTAAGTCCTGCAGCAAAGAAGTTAGCAAGAAAACAATTAGGAAGTTTAGTTGTATGGGGTGCAATGATGATGGGATTATTACGTCATTTATTTGGTGAAGATGCTGTTGAATTAGACCCTACTAGCTCAGATTTTGGAAAATTAAGAGTTGGTAATACACGATTTAGTATATTGGCGCAGTATCCTTCATATATTACGCTTGTAGCAAGATTAGCTACAGGACAATACAAATCATCAATGACAGGGAAGAAAAAGAGTTTAACATCAGGAGGGTTTGGTAGTTTTTCTAAATGGGATATGCTAACAAATTTTATTGAGGGTAAACTAGCACCATCCGCAAGTTTTTTTAAAAAGCTATGGACAGAATCAGGAATGTTTTCAGAGCCATCTGAAAGTTCAAAAGCTGTATTAGATTTTTTATCAGATGGGGATTTAGACAATAGGACAATAGGGTTAATTTTAGATACTTTAACGCCTTTACCAGTACAAAATGCAGTAGAAGTTTTAGAAGAAGAGGGCGAAATGTCACCAACAGCAATGGCTGCAATAGTAGCAGACTTTTTTGGAGTAGGAACAAACACATATAGTAAAAGGAGAAAAAAATGAGTATTTCCGATAATTACGAGCCAACAAAAGATTTAGCAAACGCAGTAACAACGATTTTCACAGCCGATTGGGATCCGCTTAACACTGATTACGTCGTAATCTATTCAGAAGATTATACAACAGGCGTACAGACAGAGGTTACAACAGGCTTTACAGCTGAGATATTAAGCACGGGTAGCTTAAAAGTAACATTTGATGTTGCTCCGGGCGACGCGACTCCAGCTGATTCAGTTTATATCATTCTTTCAAGGGCAACTCCTAACTCACAAGAAGTACCTTTTACGACTTCATCAGGTTTTCAGGCTAAAGTTGCAGAAGGTGTATGGGATAAGGCAGTAGCAATGCTTCAGGAAGTCGTTGAGGGCTTCGCTAGAGCGTTATCTTATCCTATCGGTACATCTAGCGCAATAAGTAAAGAAATACCAGCGCCAGTAGCAGGAAAGGCTATTAAAGGAAATTCTTCAGGTGATGGATGGGTAAATACTACTTTAGACCCTGATGAAGCAGCAGCAGCGGCAGCGGCAGCAGCTTTATCAGCAACAGCAGCAGAGACGGCTGAAATTAATGCTGAGACGGCTGAAACTAATGCTGAGACGGCTGAAACTAATGCTGAGACGGCTGAAACTAATGCTGAGACGGCTCAAGCAGCAGCAGAATTAGTAGTAGAGGGTTTGCATTATAGCGTGACAACTTATGGGGCTAAAGGCGACGGAGTGACAAATGACACAACAGCCGTTCAAGATACAATTGATGCTGCAGTAGCTGATAACAGAAAAGTCTACTTTCCAGAAGGAACATATCTTGTAACTGGATTAACCATTGCTGCTTCAACCGATGGTTTGATAATGGAAGGCGAGAATCGTATAACCTATATAAGAGGGGTTGTTGGTGATGAAACGCTTTTAACTTTTGGAGATACTGTTTCTAAATTTACAATTAGAGATATAACATTTTACGATGCTGCAATAGGTATTTTAGTTCCTGATGAAGTTTTATGCAACACTTGGCTTCTAGAGAACGTAGGGTTTATAACAATTACAGATAAAGCGTTTTCAGTAGCCGATAATAGTAGCGGAGCAGACGGTGGTCTTATTAAATGTAATTTTATAAATGTTCTCTTTTATAATGTGAAGTATGGATTTCATTCCTTACATAACGCAATGGTTAATAATATCCATTTTATTGGTTGTTCATGGGAAAATCCTATAGATGGAGGATACCAAGTATATTTTGGTGGGGTAGATGGTACAACTGTCTGTGCTAATATATCAATAGAAAATAGTCTCTTTAATGGAATAGTCACCTCTACATCAATTCCTGTTTTTATAGGTGGAAGAATGGCAGATATATTTTTAAAGAATGTCCACTTTGCAGATTGGGGATTAACTGGAGGAACAAACGATGGGTTAGAATTAATTACCTTAGAGGGTGGCGATTCAGATGTAGACCCTGAGATAGTGTCAATAGAAGGCGTAAACGCTTTTAGTTCTAGAGGGTCAATTATTAATGATTTAGCTTCGTATGGAGCAAAAGTATTAATGATTAAAAATAGTCACCTTATTTGTAGCCGAGCTGGTGATGCTGTTATTTTAAATGCTGATGACATACGAAATTTCATTTCTATTGGAAACAAGTATAATGCAGATACTTCTTTTTCTTCCCCACAAAATGCTATATATATTGGTGATAATGCTTTGGTTGGATCTGTGCCTAAAAGGTTAAACGGTGCGTTAATTGCAGATGTTATAAGTGTCGGAAAACTTATATCAACACCTGATGAAATTACAGTGACAAATGCTGGGGTAGCTGCTTCTCTTTTAACGGTAAACACAGAGATTACAACGAATGATGATAATGATTTGGATAATGTTACTTTAGCAGATGGGGTAAGTGGGCAGATCAAACATATATATTGTGTCGCCTCATTCGCTGGTGATACTTGGAAGATAACTCCAGATACATTACTCGGGGGGACACAGATAACTTTTGGTGATAATTCTGTCGGTACCGGATGTACGTTAATCTATGCTGACGGTGAAGGGTGGATTGTTGTGGGAACAAACAATAGTGAAAGTGAATAATGAAACTAAAAGACAAAGACATTTCAAAATTTCAGTTATGTAAATAATAATAAGGAGAAATCATGGGTTTTTCAAAAGGAAATGAAGAAAAAAATATAGTAATAACAGATTCAGAAAAGAAAAAACTTGATAGAGATAAAGCTAATGCTATTCAAGAAAAGAAGCGAGTTGAAGTTGAAACTTCTCAACTTAAAATTGAACAAGAAAAAGTCAAGGAATCGTTGAAAAATGAATTAGATGCTGTTAAAGATTCTATTAAAATGTTCAAAAAAGAGGAAGAAGCGCAGAAAGTCAAAGTAAATATTGTGGCTTTAGAGGTAAAAGACGCTAAGAACAGTTTAAAGGCGATAAAAGAAGATGTTTCTAAAGAATTGCAAGATTCTTATAAAAATCTTGATGAAGCTTATAATAAAAATAACGCATTAGTCAAGTCGTTTGAAAATAAGATTAACAAACTTAAGAAGCAAGAAGTTGTTTTAGTTAAAAATATTGAATGGTTAAAAGGACAGATTGAAAAATTTAAGTTAGAATTGACTTTTAATAAAAGAAAAGAAGGAGAAAACGTTAAATTACTTAAAGAAAACGAAAATAAAGTAGATGTATTGGCAAAATCAATTAAAACATTAGAAGATGCAGAAACAAGATTAGTTAATTCTCTTGCTTCTAAATCAATCGTATTGAGAGAAACAGAATCCTCTATTGACGCGATCAACGATAAGTTAAGTAAAGTCGACGCTGATTTATTAACTAAGCATGATGAGTTAAAAAAAGTTAGTGAAAATTTAGACCAAATTAATGCTCAAATAATTGCTAATCAAAAACGTTCAAGTTATTTAGCTGATTGGGCTAATCAGTTAGAAATTGAAAAGAAAGCAAATTCTAATACTAATAAGAAATTAAGAAAACGAGAAAAAGCTTTGAGAGAAGCTAACGCATAAGGAGAATTATCATGCAAGAAAATGTAAATCAGACAATCGATGTTTTAAAAATGATGGAAGTATCAAGTATTGCAGTAGCAACAGACGATACAGCTGTTTACACTAAGCACTTTCCATTACCAGCTTCTGATGGTTCAGCTCCTTTCTTTGGAATTGAGTATCAAGCGACTTCAGACGGGAATGTAGTATTAAAGATTGAAATGGAACAAGGTAATTTAGAACCAACAAATAATTTAGCTGCTGATGGGGATTATGTTATTCCTGATGCTGCTGCTGAGATTAACGATACTTTAACTGATGAATTAAACCATATTAAGGCGTATAGTCCAGCTGCATCTTCTTTCGCAAGATTTAAGATCACACCAGACACAGGAAACGCAGCAACAACAGTTATCAGTAAATTAAAAGTTAAAGTAATTAGATAAGGAGCATTTATGAAACGGATATTATTCTCATTTTTATTATTATTTATTATAGCTATGCCTTGCCAAGCTGATTATGGTCCGGGTCAGACAGCTGAAAATACATGGGTTGATACAGATGAGTTTGATACTAATTTATCATATGATGATGATACCGTTCAGAAAGCTCTTGAGACTTTAGATGAGTTATCAGGAGGAGCTTCACCACTAACAACTAAAGGAGATATTTGGGGGTTTAGCACAGTTGATGCTAGAGTGCCAGTAGGTACAAATGGATTTGCTCTAGTTGCTGATTCAACGCAACCTCTAGGAGTTAAGTGGGTTTCTGTTGGTGGTACTGGAGATATGCTAGTTGCTACTTATGATGCTGCTGGAATTGCAGAGCAATTAGTTGGATTAACTGCTACTCAAATTCTTACTAATAAAACCATTACTGGTACGTTTACTGGTTCATTAACTGGTCAAGCCTCTACGGTAGCCACTATTGCAGGGTTAGCTCCTAATACAGCCACTACGCAAGCGGTACAAGCTAGTATTACAACAGCGGTCAATCTATCTATCACAGCAAGTCAAGTAAGTGATTTTGACACAGAGGTTGCCAATAATAGTGCGGTAACTTTAAATACAGGGAAAGACACAAACGTATCAACTAACTTGTCAGAGGGAACGTCAACAACAACAACGGTTGATGTTAATTCTTCTGATGGTACTAATGCAACTTTAGTTTCAGCAAGTACATCAAGGGCTGGACTTTTAACAAAAGCTAAGTTTGATGAGATTGTTGTTAATACAGCAAAAGTTATTCCAACAGACTTTGATCCTGCCGGAACAGATAATTCAGATGATAATGCAACAAATACTTTGTATAGTGGATTGGTTACAGAAAGCACAACGGTCTCAGCTCCTCTTGTTAAAACTACTTATGCCTTATCAATTCCCAAAGCAACAACTAGTGTTGATGGATATTTATCTCAAACAGATTGGGATACTTTTAATAATAAAATATCATCACAATGGACAACAGCAACAGATGATATTTATTTCTCAACTGGCAATGTCGGTATTGGGACGATTGCCCCTTCTCAAAAACTTGATATCGCTGGAAACATAAACATAAACACAAACGGCACTGATATGCTAATTAGTTCATATCATGGCGCTAACTCTGATGGTAATAATTCATTTATTGGTGGAGGTGGACAAAACTCTATTGGAGAAGTAGGTAATACTTATAAAGGTTCATATAATACTGCACAGGGGGCGTATGCCCTCCGCTACAACACCACAGGTTACTATAACTCTGCGCAGGGAGCGTATGCCCTCTACTCCAATACCACAGGTAACTCCAACTCTGCGCAGGGATTGTATGCCCTCCTCTCCAATACCACAGGTAACTCCAACTCTGCACAGGGGTATGCTGCCCTCCGCTACAACACCACAGGTTCCAACAACTCTGCACAGGGGTATGCTGCCCTCCGCTACAACACCACAGGTTACTATAACTCTGCGCAGGGAGCGTATGCCCTCTACTCCAATACCACAGGTAACTCCAACTCTGCGCAGGGATTGTATGCCCTCTTCTATAATACCACAGGTAACTCCAACTCTGCGCAGGGATTGTATGCCCTCTACTCCAACACCACAGGTTACAACAACTCTGCACAGGGGTATAATGCCCTCCGCTCCAACACCACAGGTTACAACAACTCTGCACAGGGGTATAATGCTGGTAGAACTATCATTGATGGTAATAGCAATACTTTTATAGGTTACATTGCTGGCTATCACGCTTCACAGAAAACTAATGCTGTAAACTCTATGGCATTGGGTAATGGTGCTTATACAACGGCAGATAATCAAGTGGTAATAGGGAATACGAGTGTTACGCAGACATTACTGAACGGCAATGTCGGTATTGGTACAACAGCTCCATCCGGTAAATTAGACATTGAAGGCGGTGACGTATTCATAGGCTCAGGAACGCTCACAAACGGCTCAGGAAGCGAAGATTTAAGTGTTACGGGTAATGTTGAGGTTGATGGAATTATAGTTGCAGATGGCAGTATTACTGCTGGTGGTTCGGTTATTCTTGATGGAACAATAGACATAGGAACTGTTGAAACATTTGTAGATGAAGATGCAACTCCTGATGTTAGTACTGGTGGTTATTACAATACCAATACTACGACTACTTCAATTACAGACTTTGACGGAACTAATATTGCAGATGGTCAAATTATAGTTGTTATTTCAAAAGGTGCAATTACTTATGATGTTACGAGTTCAGGGATTGTCGGTGGAACTACTGATATTGTTACTGCAACTGGTGATGTTACTAACTTTCTATATGACGGAACAGATTGGTATGTTATTGCTCGTATTGACCAAAGTGATGATTTAAATTAAGGATATTACGAGTGTGCTACTGAATCCTTAAAGAAAATACTACAACTGAAGGAGATACAGCGTGAATAAATTAGAATTGACATCTGATGAAGTGGAAGAAATTAAAGACGACGCTGTATTTAAGTATAAAGTAATATCAGCACTAAAAACATTAGATAATCTTCCTTGTGAGGATCATATAAAAGAAATGAAGAAGCTTGAAATATGGCTCAAGGGAATAACAACACAGGTTTATTTTCAATGGGGGGTATTAGCTGTAATATTATACACAATAATTAGAAAATGAGGCAATCATGCGAGAAACATGGAAAGAAATTGGAGAAGTAAAACATAAACTTATCACTTCAAATACTTTATTGGTTGCAATGATAGCTGAGATCAAGAAAGAGCGTGAGAAAATAGCGTCCTACGGGCGAAAAATAAATGAATTGGTTGAATTAATTGAACAACAGGAGGAAAAAAATGGCTAAAAAAGGTTCATGTAAAGTTGGAGCTAAGCCAAGAGTAGGCAAGGTAGGGGATAAAAAAGGTCGTGGATTAGGAAGAAGAAAATAACTAAGGAGAAAAGAAATGAATATTGTAATTAAAATATGGAAGTTACTTCCGGGGATTTTAGGTTTACTTCAACAAGTATTACCACCATTAAAAGAAGTTATCATTATCGTGATTAGATTAGTTGATATTGTTACGATTAAAGATGGTGTTGCAGATGCAGTAATCGCTAAAATTAATGTTGTATATGACAAAGTGTATGGCGCAGTTGAAAAAGTTAAGAATTTCTTGTTGGGAGAATAATGAAAAAGTTATTATTGATAATATTATCAATGGTAGTTGGCTTGTGGAAATATTTCTCAAGAAAGAATACTTTTAAAAGAGAACAAGTAAAAAAGGCACAAGATGAAATCAAAAAAGCTAATGAAACGAATGATCCTAGCGATCTACTTGATGCTTTCAGTAACATTGATTAGTTGCGCGGGAACGACAACTTATGTATTAGAAGGCAGGGAGCTTGTTCATATCGAAACAGGGGAAACATACGTTGCAACATTTGACGGATGGATATTCTCAGAGCGGGCAGTAAAGCGGATTATGGACACAGAGGTTAAAGCTACAAACCTTAAATAATTTTTCTCCCAAGCCACATGGCATCAGCCCTCTTAATTGAGGGCTTTTGTCTTTTATTATTTAAGGTTGTAGAGTGATAACGTACATAAGAGGAATTAAAGAAAATATCCCCTCGAAAAGCTCTACTCCCTTCCATTGGAAATATTTAGCTGTTTTAGGCATATTTGACAAGAATACCAATATAGCCAATAATAGCCCACAAATGACCGCTACGAGCCAATAGATAGTGTTCAACCAAAGTGCCGATGAACACAAGAAAATCGCCCATAAGGGTATCCACAGCTTGTTTATGGTGTATTCAGGAATGCTATTACCTTTCAATGTTATGGGTAAGGTAAAACCTAACCAAAGATGCAACATCATCGGAATAAATCCATAGTAAAAATGACCTATAAACATCCACGCAGTCGCTACGGCTACAATAGGAATAATAAAACGCTTATATCCCTTCCAAAAAGTTCCTCCAAGCTGACTCAAAAGACCTACGATCGGCAATACTAACCAACACATTTCATTATTCATCGTTTATTCTCCTCTTTATTATTTAATTTAAAAGACCCCTCAACCCTTAATCTACGTATAACCTAGGAGTTAATGAGTAGATAGTTAATTAAAACCTAGCCAAAATATGTATTACTAGGGAAAACAAATGGATTTTATCAGGCGTACAATATCGTTTGCACAAGACGCTACGCTTTATTTATACGTTAGAACCTGTTTATTCTCCGACAATTTCAGAGAGGTCTGGGCTGAAAGACCATGTCATTTGTTTATTTGTAAAACAGCGAACAGTTGATAAGCTCAACAATCGGATGAAAGCAAAAAAAATCCCCACTAAGTATGTGAGAAATGGCTTAACCGTAGAAGAAAGACAAATCACTTAATGAGGATTTATATATTAAATTTTAATCTTTCTCTATCTCACATAATATAATTATACCAATTAAAACATTAATGTCAAGAGGTTAATCATTTCCCTTTCTTATCCTCAAGCTTTGCCTCAACTAATTCGTGGCAGTCTCGAACGGTTTCTAAAGTTAACGCCTCTTTATCTGAAATAGATATGCCAAAGTTTACTTCTAAATCAATCATAATCTCGATCATATCAATAGAATCCGCGAGTAAATCGTTTACAAGGTTACTTTCGAGCTTAATCTCGTTTCTTTTACACTCTAAAATCTTTATTAATATTGTATCAATTTTTGAGTTCATTAACTTTCTCCTTGTTAATTAGAAATCCCCAGTATAATAGTTTGATGTTTAACCACATTGTTTTTTCTCCTTTGTGGTGATTAGATCGTTATTCTCCGTATCCTCTATCTCTTTCAATTCATCCACGATTCTCTCCTAGTTTAGATTGCAACTCTTTGATTCTATCTTTGAGTATATCTCTATCTTCTGTATCGAAATATCCCATGTTAAGCTCTATCTCATCAATCCTCGCCTTAATAACCTCATCTTTCAATAAACTAACTAAATTATTTATTACATCCACACTTAAACTACAAGTTAGTATATCCGTAACCTTCTTATCTATGCTATCCATTGTTATCCTCCTCCTTTATAAAAATATTCTTGTATTCTATGACAATCTTCATCACCAACTATGTACCCATTTTTACATAACAAGCGAATACTCTTGAGCCATTTAAAATCTCTGAACTGTTGTTTGTTGCTAACCTTATATTTCCTCTGTTCCATTATTTGCCTTTCTTGTTATTTCTATAACTTATCCTGTAACTTATTTGCATATTCTTGTAACTTGTTATTCTTTACTTTGTGGTTTTACAAATCTTCAACAATAATCCCAAAAGCTTCTAATTCTCCAGCAATATCTTCCATTTCGCTTTCCATGCTCAAATCTTTTCCATCCCAATTTTCACTTAAAAATCGCCATTTACTTATCATATTTTCTTTTACCCTATCTAGTTGAGCTTTACTCATCATTCCCCCTTACGTTTTTTATATTCAAGTAGCGCGTCTAAAATCTTATTTAATAAAACAAATGTTTCTCTTCTATTGCCTTTTTTATAACCCTTAACGATCTTTAATATCTCATCTAATGGCTGTGTTAACTCCTCAATATACTTATCCATTTCATCAGCATTGTAAGTAATTAATCCATAATCATCTTCCATCTTCTCAGGCTTCTTCATCCTTAACCTCCAATAGTTTAACTACATATTTCTTATTCATGGTTGCTCCTCCACTTTTCCGCATACTCAATCATTTCATCGGGTCCTAAGTCCTCTAACCACTCGTTAAAGTTATCAGGCATTTCATCATCTAGTCCTTGATACTGTGCTGCGTGTTTATCTTGTAGGTATTCTTCAAATTTCATATCACACCTTTCCTTTGGTTGTTTATCTCATATCCCCATTAATTTCGTCATTGTCAAATCCAACATATCCTAAAAATATAACTTCGCTCATAAAATCCCACCATTGTTTCGTTATAGATAATCCTGTCATGCCACCTTCAATATGCCCTTCATTCTTCCACACTCTCATAATCTCACGTTCTTCTTGATTGACACATTGAGGTTTAATTTTACGCTCATTACACATCACATAGTGAACATAAACAATAAGTCTTAATTCTTTCTGTGTAATTGGTCTACCAATCATCAATTTAGCTGCATTAACAATGTCTGCTGTCAACATACCTCTACCGATTTTTTTCTCATCTTCTATTTTTAAATCTCTCCCATTATTTAACATCTTCCCCTCCTCTGTATAACGGTTAAATAATCCCTGCGGTGGCAGTGGTCTGCAATTACCCTTAGCATCTACACAAGAGTTTCAGTGATTGACCCTCATACAATAATCAGGTTACCAACCACACCGCAAGGAATACTAAAGAACAATTACCCTGCTATCTCTTCCTTAATACCATCAATAGTTTCTGTTTCCCTATACATAAGATAAGATAGCCGTTTATCCAAATCATTAAATTCATCAAAATACTCGTTAATATTCGTAGGCTCTAAATCCTCTAATTCGTCAAATCTGATCCAAAGTTGCCATTTACTCGTTGATCCGGAATAGTGAATGCTCCGCTCATAGCTGATGATTAAATGGCTATGCGGAAAGTTAACTTTAAATCGTTGCTCTATTAAGTTTAAGTAATCTGTTTTCATCATTCCCCCTGTTGTGAATAAACTTTATTTTCGAAGTTAATCTCTTTATCAATCGCCTGCCCCGGTCTTGCTATTAAGAGAAAGATGCCGAGAAGAATTGATAAGGCTATTGCTGGGTAAACATATTCGTATAACATTCGATTTACTAGGTTCATGATTATCCTTTCGCTAATTTAATTGTGTCATTAATTGCTTTTAAAATTGGATCCCGCATCTTCATTTTGTAGCCATCAACGCTTAATTTCTTGCAAGCTCTTTTGTATTTACGTCGTAAGCTCGACGGAACTTCAATGTTTATCATAATTCGTTTGCTCATGTGTACCTCCTTATGTTCTAAGTATACATCATTGACTTTTCCTGTCAAGTTTTTTTAATTCTTTTTTCTTGACATCAATCATTTCTTGAATTATACTTTAATCAATCGGGAATAACAATCTAACAAGGAGAAGAATGATGAGTGAAAAGAACGAAATCCAAATCCAGCAACCAGCAGAATTAATTATGGCTGCGGTAAAAGCTGATACCGACTTAGACAAGTTGGAAAAGTTGCTTGAGCTTCAAATGAAGTGGGAAGGTAACGAAGCTAGAAAGTCTTATTTTAAAGCGATAGCTTCCTTTAAGGAAGAAGCTCCAAAAGTAACAAAGGACAAACAAAACAAGCAGTACAATTCAATGTATACAACATTGGGAAATCTTATTAATACTGTTAATCCAATTTTAAGCAAACATGGATTATCTGCAAGTTGGGATATTGAGCAAAATGGTGTGATTAAGGTTATTTGTAAATTGACGCATGAATTAGGTCATAGCGAGATTGCTTCAATGCAGGCTGATTCTGATAAGTCGGGAGCAAAATCTCCAATTCAACAAATTAAATCAACAATTACTTATTTAAAGGCAGTTACCTTTGAATCAATCTGTGGACTTGCTTCATCAGATGCAAATTATGATGATGACGGAAAATCAGCAGGAGTTGAGCTTATTGATGATAAGCAACTAAGTATTTTGATTGATGGGCTTGTTTCTCTTGATAAAGACGAATCAAAGTTTTGTGCTTTCCTTAAAGTAGACAAGTTGGAAAATCTTCCTAAATCTCAATATCAACAAGCTATTGCCGCTCTTGAAGCAAGTAAAAAAAAGAAAGAAGCTAAATAATGGAAATATTTGATATGGAACAAGGAGAGTTAGATTGGTTTAAGGTCAGGGTTGGTGTACCCAGTGGATCTAACTTCTGTAAGATTGTTACGTCAAAAGGTGATCCATCAAAATCAGCAAAAGAATATATGTACAGGTTAGTTGGTGAGGCGGTATCAGGAATATCAGAAGAAAGTTATAAAAGTAAATCAATGCAAAGGGGGAACGATCTTGAAGAAGAGGCTAGACAATTATACGAGATAATAAATGATGTAGAAGTCAGGCAAGTTGGATTTTGTAAAGAAGGTCAAGTGGGGTGTAGCCCAGATGGACTTGTGTCGGAAGATGGAATGATTGAAATAAAATGTTTAGGTAACGTTGCTCATGTTGACATTTTACTTAAACAAGAAATGCCAATAAAACATTTTCAACAAATACAGGGTCAGTTATTAGTGACTGGGCGTAAATGGTGCGATTTTTTCAGCTATTCACCCGGATTAAAACCATTCTGCAAAAGAATAGAACGTGACGAAGTATTTTTGGCAAAGTTAAAGACAGAGTTAAAGTTATTCTGTTTAAAATTAGAAGAAACTATTGAGAGGATAAAATAATGCTAGTACGATGCAAATTTTGTCATATGGAGTTCGATACAAAACAGCGATCTATTCCTCAAAATCGACTTTATTGGAATTGTTTGCAGACTCTTTCAAATACTTGGGGAGAAAGCAGGAATGGATTGCATGAGAAGTTTAAAAGAATGTTCCTTCGTGAAGACATGGACGTACTAGGAGAAAAGTTTTATCGCGTCAAAAGTACAACAGAATTAGACGTTTCTACGTTCGGGAGGTATTTACGTGACATAGCCTTCTTTGCGAGAGATTTTGATGGGACAGTAGTTCCTATCGAATAAGGCAAACAAACGCCGTAGCGTCAAAGTGTGGCTAAATGAGAAACATAATAACATAGTAACAAGGGGGAATCATGAAAGAACAATCGTTTGAAGAATTTTTAATGAACCAATACTTTATAGAAGAAAATCCGTTAGATGATGATAGCGTTGAAGGGTTTGCAGATTGGGAAACAGACCTTGATCCGAACGAATGGGTTGATTATGCAGAAAAGTGGAATAAATCTTTAAACAAGGGGGAATTATGAGTAAAGAAACAGGGGGACAGGCTTTTCCATCATTACATTATCAAGTAATCGAGAATGGAGAAGAAATTGGAGAGTATGCGCAAGATAGTGGTATTACAATTAGGGATTATTTTATTTCTCACGCGCCAGAAATGCCAAAGGATTATTATAAAGATGCTCCGATTTCTTCATTAGAAAAAATTGTTAGATGGGGAAGAGATTATGCAGATGCTATGATAGCAGAAAGGAATAAATCATGACAGTAGACGGATTTAAAATATATGACAAGAAGAATCCTCAGATTTATGAGGCATTTAAGACTCTCACGTTTAAAGCTATCGGCAAAGGTCGGAAGTATTTCTCAGCTAGAGCGATATACGAAGTCATCCGGTGGCATTCAATTATTGAAGACAACGAGGTTACTTTCAAGATGCAGGATCACTCAATACCTTTTTACGCAAGGAAGTTTGAGAATGAGTTTCCTTTGTATAAGGGGTTCTTTCAGATGAGAAAATGTGAAGCGGATAATTTAGTTTGACTTCAGTTGTATTAGGAGTATACTTTTAAGAGTAAAGACGAAGCTTATGAAAAATAAATCAAAACAAAAATTAATGTTAATCAAATCCTTTTGCCGGGGAACTGTTTTTCTCTTACCAGAAATTCATGAGCTTCGTCGCAGATCCGGCAAGGGGATTTTTTCTATCAAAGGATGAATAATGTCATTAAGTAAAAAAGTAAGGTTCGAGGTATTCAAAAGAGATAAATTCACGTGTCAGTACTGTGGTAGCACACCTCCAAATGTTGTTTTAGAAGTAGATCATATCTTACCTAAATCTAAGCAAGGGAAAGATGATATTGATAATTTGATTACATCTTGTTTTAATTGCAACAGAGGAAAATCAAATAACTTATTAACTTCCATCCCTAGGACAATAAAAGAAAAAAGCGATAAGGAAGAAGAAAAGTTAATGCAGTTAAAAGAATATAATAAAATATTGAAAAGAAGAATGAACAATTTAAAAAAACAATCAAACAAAATTTCAGATATTTATAATAAGCATTTTGAAGGTTTTGAGTTGAGCGAATACTTTATTAACACAAGCTTAATCCCTTTTTTAAAGAAAATACCGTTTGAAAATGTTAAAGAATATATGCAAATAGCTTGTTTGAGACTAGGAAGAAAAGAAGATGCTGCAATAAAATATTTTTGTGGTATATGTTGGAGGTCAATTAAAAATGATTAGTAAATACGGAGGCAAAAAGGGGGTGTATTATCGCTAAACGATTCACAGATACAGACAAATATAAAAAATCATTTATACGATCATTGCCTGCGCCATATAAAATTTTTTGGGATTATCTTTACCATGATTGCAACCATGCTGGAATATGGCATGTCGATTTTGATATAGCACAAATATATGTTGGTAAAGATGCTCCGATTAATCAAGAAGAAGCATTGTGTCTTTTTAATAATGGAAAAGAAAGAATCATTGTTTTAAATGGCGGCTCAAAATGGCTTATAAAACCTTTTTTAACTTTTCAGTATGGAAATTTAAACCCTAAGAATAAGGTTCATTTCTCTGTTATTACAATGTTAGAAAAAGAAGGAATTAAGCCCCTTGCAAGCCACTTGCAAAGGGCTAAGGATAAGGATAAGGATAAGGATAAGGATAAGGATAAAGAGCAGTGGTTTCTTGAGATATGGAAACAATATCCTTCATCAAGACGCCACGGAAAAGAGGTTTCTAAAAAAAGGTTTATTGAATCTGTTGAAACAGAGGAAGATTTTATTGATATTAAAAATGCTCTAAATAAATATTTAGAAAGCAAAGACGTTATTGGTGGGTTTATTAAGCGCGGGTCTAAATGGTTTCAAGAATGGAGAGATTACATTGATTTTGAAGAATTTGAACCTAAAAAAAACAGTAATAGTGAACAAGGAGCATTAAATGACTGGCAACCTAAATAGTGATACATTTAGAAAACAATGGAAAGAATTTTCTATAT
>Ga0208905_1000450_pt1 | contig 20795 bp, 13 predicted proteins | sample AntAceMetag02UKS_FD_184776 | JGI IMG/M metagenome (GOLD analysis project Ga0208905, IMG submission 184776) | Saline lake microbial communities from Ace Lake, Antarctica - Antarctic Ace Lake Metagenome 02UKS (SPAdes) (version 2) | ecosystem: Environmental > Aquatic > Non-marine Saline and... | reverse complement strand
ACCTGACAGGAGAGTATCATACAAGAGCAGACAGCCTTACCATTCATCAAAACGGTGCAGGCACCACATTCACCCACAGAGCAGCCTTCTTTTGTGCCGGTAAGATTCAATTCGTCACGCAGAATATCTAAAAGCCTCATATTATCAGGAACATTTAATTCCTGCGGGAGATTATTAAGAGTAAATTTAAGCTTGATCATTTTTATACTCACTATATTGTTTTTTAAAATCAGCCATGGCAGCTATCACGAGATTGACAAACACGGGAATTTTGTAAGAGGCAGACCATCTTTTGCCGATTTTGGGGTTAAGAATACTATTAAGCCTGTATTTCAAATCACGATAAAGTTTTTCATCAATCCAGCGCCCGATAATAAATTCTTCAAGTTCCGGGAGACGCCCGGGTTTTTCGAGAAGCGATCCGGCAACAATCCGGCAATTACAGATCTTTTTGTCCTGATCAAATTCTAAACTGGCGCAGATACTGATCCGGGTGATATTAAGCGCTTTGCGTCTGCCAAGCTGGAAGTAATGCGAGAATGATTTTGGGGGCTGAGGCAGGGGGATATTAACTGCTGTGAGAATCTCATCCGACTCAATTGCCGTATGATAACTTTTGATGATGAAATCTTTCATGGGAATAGTACGAGTGCCTTTGGCAGAACTAAGGCTCAACTCAGCATCATAAAAGATGAGGGGTGGAATACTATCTGCACAGGGAGCAGCATTTACTATATTCCCGCCAATAGTGGCAATATTTCTGATCTGGGTAGATCCTATCTGAGAGCAGGCAGATGCCAACACCGGAAAATGTTCATTAACCAGTGGATTAGCGATGATCTTAGCAAAAGTTGTGGTACTGCCAATCTGCAGAGTTTCATCTTTAATAGAAATATACTGCAGTTCTGAGAGTGGCTTGATATTAATCACCTGATGTGTTTCTGCTGAATTGCGCATCTTGATCATCAGGTCAGTACCTCCAGCCAGAATGTCATGTTTACCATCTGCGAGCAGCTTCAATGCCTTCTTCAGTGTAGTTGGCGTTACAGTTTTAGCAGATATGATTGAGGGACTGGAGCTGGTTTCGGTTTTACAGGCTATCATACTCTGACGTTCAGGTTTTTTGAGATTATGATTTAAAAATACCTGTTCAAGTGATAATGGCAGTGACGCTGAGCTTACACCCATGGCATTATAAAGAGCATTATTTATAGCAGCAGATATCAATTCAAAGGTGGGTTCACCCAGACTTTTCGCTCCAAAGGGACCTGCTTTATCTGGATTTTCTATCAATATGGGAGTGATCTTAGGAATATCCTGGATAGTGGGAATAAGGTAAGTATCAAAATTATCTGAAAGCACTTCTCCGGCAGAGATATTAAAATCTTCTGTGCAGGCATATCCCATACCCTGCACAACACCACCATAGATTTGGCCCTGGGCTCCCAGAAGATTGATGGTTTGACCCACATCATGAGCGGCATAAACCTGATCAACGCTTATTTTGCCAGTAAAGGAATCAACTGTGACTTCAGCAATTTGACAACCATATACATAGGTGAAATAGGCATCACCTTTACCGGTTTCTTCTTCCCAGGATACGTCAGAAGCTTTGAACCAGCCGTAAGCCGAAAGATTAATCCCAGCCTGTAGAGCTTTTCCCACCGCTTCCTTGAAACTAAGGGCAGGTTTGAGCTTTTTTGCAGACTTAGTATAGATCATACCCTCTTTCCAGATAGTATCCTTGAGAGCCTTTACTTTGAGCTCAGCTTTGATGATCTCAAAGATATCTTCCTTAAGTTTTTGAGCCGCATCAGTTATGGCATTTCCACCGGCAATGGTACCACGTGATGCCACAGTGGGACCACCATCGGCAATAGTAGAAGTTTGTGGTGCCAGGAAAATAGCATCAGCAAGCGGAACTCCTAATATTTCACAGGCGATCTGGCACATGGTAGTCTGCAGACCTTGTCCATTTTCAGATACAGCAGTGATAACTATCAAACTGCCGTCAGCCTGGATAGATACAATTGCAGAGGATACATCAGTTCCCTCTGCTCCCAAAGAGCAGCCGCGATAGCTGCATGCCATCCCGATACCCTTTCTGTAGCGGGGAGGTAATTTTATAAATACTCTGTTTGCCTGCCATTTATTAACGAAACCTGCTTTTTCTACTGCAGTATTCAATACCTGCTGCAGCGATACCTTGTGCTCAGATAGCATCTGCCCGGAAGCTGTAATACTGTCCTGCTTGAAGCCATTGATGAGCCGTACCTCAAGAGGGGTGAGTTCACAATGGACAGCAATTTCATCCATCAGCGATTCCTGAGCAAAAATTATCTGGGGAGAACCAAATCCCCGGAATGCTGCTGTATAACAATTATTAGTGTAAACCGACCTGATATCGGTTTCTACATGCGGGATTTCATAGGGTCCTGTAGCTTGAACTACTGAACGCCAGGTGACAAAAAATGTCTGAGACGAATAAGCTCCACTATCAGCCAGGATATCAATTTTCATGGCTATTATTCTACCTTCTCGTGTGAAGCCGACTTTGTAATTCATGATATATGGATGTCTTTTGTAACTTTCACGCAGAGAATTTTCACGGGAATTTGTCATCTGAACAGGCTCCCCGGTCATCTGGCATAAAAGTGCAGCACGGCAGACCATATTATTGATAATATCATCTTTACCACCAAAAGATCCACCCAATACTGATGGTATCACATTGATCCTGTTCAAAGGCAGGTTCATATACATTGCTGCTACTTTACGGGTAGTATAAGGATTTTGGATTGAGCCATAGATATTGAAACCGCCAGTTGAGTGATCAGGTTCCACCGTTACCGTTTCAGGTTCTATATAAGCATGTTCCTGGAAACCGGTAGTAAATGTTCTGGTAAGTATTGCATCAGCTACTTGAAATCCAATTTTGATGTTACCCTTGCGCAGTGGATAATGATTAACAATATTCGATTTATATTCAGGATGAATAAGTCGTGCTTTGGGAGATACTGCCTTGCGCGGGTCAGTGAGGGGTTTGTATGGCTCATATTCCACTTTAATGGCATCTGCTGCTTTGAAGGCAGCTTCCCGGCTTTCTGCAGCAACCACTGCTATCACATCTCCAGTGAAGAATACCTCATCATTCACAATTGGCAGATAATCCTGCCGGATGGGTCCGACCTTTTGCGCTCCGGGTATATCTTTGTAGAGAGCGATTGCTTTCACCCCAGGCGTCTTTTCCGCAAGAGAGGTATCTATGGAAATTATTTTGCCAGTAACAATATCTGTGTATTTGCAGGCAGCATAGAGCATTCCATTCAATTTGAGGTCATTACCATAAATGGCTTTACCGGTAACCTTTTGATCACCGTCAATACGGGTAACTTCTTTTCCTATCAGGTTCATTTTCACATCCAGTTTTAATCAGTATTAGCAGATTCAATAAATTTCTGCAGGTAATTAAAGCACACCTGCAGGCGATATTCTTTATCCGAGCGGAAATCACTTATGGGCGTAACATCCTTTTTTAAAGCCTTCATCAGCTCAGAATCATTTAGATCTTGAGAATGCAAGGTGATATATTCTTCAACGTTGTATAAACGTCGAGGAAATTCATTCAGACTGCCGGCAGCAATTTTGAAATTATCTTCATATTTCACAAAGGCAAGAGCTACTTTGGCAATTGTGAGAGCAGTGCGGGAACCAATCTTGATGTATTGCGGCTGATATTTGCAGGTGAAATTCAAGGGAATTTCAATAGCAATTATCAGTTCATCATCTTGGAGCACGATTTTTTTATACCCTGTATAAAATTCAGATAAGGGTACTATCCTGGTGGTAGTTACTGATTTCAATACCAGTTTGGCTTCTAATACCAGCAGCAGGGGCACTGTATCTGCAGTTGGGGAAGAATTGGCAATATTTCCGGCAAGAGTGGCAAAATTCGCGATAGGTGGTGAAGCAAAATCAATCAGGGAATCGGCAAGATAAGGGCAATACTCTTTAATAATTGCTGAGCTGGAAATCTCGCTGATCGTAGTTGTGGCACCTATAATCAATTTTGTACTGCACATATCCACACCACGCAGTTCCGGTAAATGATTGATAAATATTATCGCTTCATCTGATATCTTACCCAGTTTAATGAGAATATTCAGATCAGAGCCTCCAGCCAGCAGAAATTTTTTACCCGGGAGATCAGATAATAAATTCAAGGCTTCCGATAAGTTTTCAGGTTTATATACTTTCATGTTTCAGCTCCTGATCAGCTAATTTACGGCAGGCAAGCTGCACTGCATCAATGATCTTGCGATATCCAGTGCAGCGGCAGATATTACCTGATAATGCCCATTTGATCTTATCTTCATCAAGATCAGGATTATTATTCAGATAATGATATGAGGTTACCAGAAAACCTGGGAAACAAAAACCGCATTGTACGGCATTTGTCTCCTCATAGCAATCTGCTATCAGTTTACCTAGTGGAGTTTCTGAAATTCCTTCAGCGGTGATCACGCTGCCACCATCTACCTGGATGATGTTTATAAGGCAACTGGTAACGGGAAGATCATTCAAAAGCACTGCGCAGGCTCCGCATTCTCCTTCACCGCAGGATTCTTTTACAGAAGTCAGTTTATAGTCTTCCCTGAGCACATCTAAAAGACGACGCATGGGATCAGTATCAATACTGGTTTCTTTACCATTAAGATAGAAGTTTATTTTCATAATGAACTCCTTTTGATCTCTTGATAAATTCGCTCAGGACTGAGTGGCAGATCATTAATGAACACTCCTGCCGCCTGAATAAGGGCATTGCGAACTGCGGGAGCAGGATAATCCATGGGGATTTCTCCCAATCCCTTTGCCAACGCAGAATCTGTGTGGATAAATTCTACGATCATCTCAGGCATATCCTCAGTGGTGGGTAAAGTGTAATCTGTGAAGCCTTGTGTTCGGGGATAACCCTTTTTATAGATATTCTCTGTAAGCGCCCAACCCAGAGCCTGGGTAACTCCACCATATACCTGACCCAGGGCAATATCATGATTGATAACTCTGCCTATGTCCAGCACATTCCAGCATTTTCTCACTTTCACTTTATATTGCAGGGGATCATAATCAATTTCCACCACACAGGCAGCCCAGGAAAAATTATGATAAGCAATACCCTGATTGGTTTTATCATCAAAATTATCATTAGGGTCTGGCTGGAAGCTGAGTTCATAATCTCTGGGAAACAGCTCTTGATTATTAAGGATATAATTCTCCAGATCATCACATTTCAATTCTGCTTTAATCTGTGCTGCAAGTTTTTGTAGTAAGCTTCCCACAATATATATTGTCCTGGAAGCTACAGTAGGTCCACTGTTAGGGGTTTTACTGGTATTCGGTATCTGGACATTTACCTTTTCCAGAGGGATATTCAGTTCTTCATTTACCATCTGAGCAAGTGTGGTGTGAGCTCCCTGTCCCATCTCCACATTTGCTACATAAATCTGGACATCAGCATTCTGTTTAAGCCGCATTTTCACTTTGGACTGTAATACTTTTTCACCATTACCCGTGTAACCACCACCATGCATAGCCACTACCAGCCCAATACCCTTTTTATCTTTATGATCTTTGTTATATTGCTCAAACTGTCTGTGTTTATTAGTATAATCAGAAATCTCCAGAACTTTCTGCAGGCATTCATGAAGATTGTCTTCTTTAACCACCTGTCCTGAAGGCATTTTGTCATTTTTTCTCAGAAGATTGATTTGACGCATTTCCAGGGGAGTTTTACCTATTGCTTTGCCAATATTATCAATATGAGATTCAATAGCAAATATTGCCTGAGGAGCGCCAAATCCTCTAAAGGCTCCATTGGGTGGAGTATTGCTTTGATGCAAAAAACCGCTGATCTCGCAACGGGGCAGGCAATATCCACCACCTGCATGCAATATCCCACGGTGCAATACTACTGGTGACAGGGTTTGATATGCTCCTGCATCTAAGCGATAATTGATATTTACAGCTTTTATTCTACCTGTTATAGCATTAGTATAGGAGACAATTGCCATTCTGGATGGGTGTCTTTTTGTGGTTATCAGCAAATCATCGGCTCGCTCAAGTTTTATCTTAACGGGTTTGTGGGCTTTGTAAGCAAGCAGAGCTGTTATCCCTGCCAGTAGATTAGGAAAATCTTCTTTGCCCCCAAATGCTCCACCAATTCCTTCAGATGTTTCCACTATCACGTTTTCTACAGCATTTCCCATGATCTTCTTCACTGCTTCTTCCACAAAAAATGGACATTGCATGGTACCTGTGATCTTTATCTTGCTGTTCTTTTGATCATATTTTGCCAGCATCCCCTGAGGCTCCAGATACGCCTGCTCCTGATGCTGAGTATAAAACACATCCTCTATGTGTTTCAGATGCTCAGGATCGACCTTAGCACTATCTTTGTGACTTATGTGCATGCATTCACCAAACTGAAATGCCTTATCATCAAGGCAGGTATCTACGTCAGTGATTGCATTTTCCTCTTCGTACTCAATTTTGATGTCAGAGATAAAGCTCATTAGTGCTTTTAGTTCAGGATGTGCTATTCCCATGATCACCTGACCATAGTGCAGCACTTCTCCTTTGGTCATAAAGGGCTGGTCTGATACCGGTTCAGGGACTATATTCTGCCCTGGAATATCTGACTCCTGCACAATAGTAAATTCATTCAGGTCATAATCTTTGGGAAAAGAAATATTTTTGATCATGCCTTTGTCTATTGTGGCATATAGCAGGTAACCATGCAGCATATCTTCCGGGGAATAATCATCCAGAAAACGGCATTTCCCGGTAATTTTTGCCAGACCATCTTTTCTTGGTTTAGATTTCATATATTTCCCTCCTCAAATGTATCGGGATATTATTTTTCTTAATAGCGCCAGATCGGGCTCTATCGATTCTGGAATTTTGATCTTGGCTGATACTGCCTTGACATCTTTTAATCCTGAGCCGGTCAGTAGTACTACATTCCGGCTGTTTTCTTCTAACTGATATTCCATTAAATATTTCAAATATCCAGCATAAGCAGCTGCTGCTGCCGGTTCAGAAAATAATCCATATTCAACAGCTAATTCACTACCTGCCTGTAATATGGAGTGATCTGATACAGTGATTGATATGCCTTTGTATTTTTCCAGAAATTGCTTGGACATATAATAGTTACGCGGGATTTTTACTGAAATTGAGTCAGCAATAGTTTCAGGATTTTCTGCCCTTACTGAGATGATTTCGGGGATATTATTGATTATGCCAAGCCTGAGCAGGTCTTCAAAACCCTTATACATTCCGGCAATAATGCAGCCATCACCTACAGGCACAAATATCCTGTCAGGAAGCATTTTTCCCATTTGACTGTAAATCTCATAAGCAGCAGTTTTCTTCCCTTCAATAGTAAAGGGATTATAAGCAGTATTTCTATTATAGATTCCCAGTTCTGCAGTAACCTGCACAGAAAGATCAAAAGCATCATCATAGCTTCCCCTTACGGGAATGATCTCTGCTCCATACATAGCTATCTGAACCAGTTTGGCAATTGGTGCTTTTTCTGGAACCAGAATAATTATCTTTTGCTTTTGAGCAGCACCAATACCTGCCAGAGAAGAACCTGCATTGCCAGTGGAAGCCGCAATAATTGTATTGATATCTCTCTCTTTTGCTACAGCAGAAACCAGATTTGAGGCTCTATCCTTGTAAGAAAAAGTAGGATTCTGACTATCATCTTTAAAGAGAAGTTTATGTGCCGGCTGCTTATTTTCAGGTAAGCTTATCTCATAGAGTGGAGTGTTGCCGACTTTCAAATATGACAAAGATTGCCTTGAATTAATTGGCAATAAATCTATAAATCCGGTTTTTTTCAGATGTTCAAACAGCTTTGTTCCGTATTGATTTTTTAAGTTTTCATAATCATATATAGTCTTCAATACTCCTTCAGGTGGCTGATCAGTAGTATTTTGGGCTCTGCAGACAGGGCACAGATATTCCACTTCTGTTGCAGAATAGTGCCTGCCACAATTTACGCACTCAAATATGATCTTACCAGCTAATCCACTTTGCATTTACATTCCTATTTCAGTTTTTATAATAAACCCGTCCAGGCATTGAATTCATTTATCCTTTCATCCCATTCAAACACTTTATTGAATTGTCTCTCCCAGTAATGCTCATCATACCACTGAGCATTTAGCTCTTCCACATCTTTGCCCTGCTGTTCTATCCAGGTAAAATATTTCAGATTATGCATTCTTCTGCGGTCATAATAAGAAAGCTCCAGCATATTATCTATACTTAAGCCCATCAAAGCAGCATTATAGTCTACTGCTGCCTGAGTAAGAGAATATTCTCCCTGCTTTTCTCTGCTTTCTAATAAGCGTGATCCATACATTTCCATGCTGTCTGTTGCCACGGTAAATACTATATCATTCTCATTCATTTCATAATATTTAGCAGTCTTGATAGCTCCCATGATATTGGCAATAGAAGAAATACCTAATAATTCCAGCTTTTTGATCATCTCAGCTGATACACCCTTGCTCAGCAGATATTCATGTCCCTTAGGTTCATTAAATAATCTCATCAGGTCAATATTGGGATTATCATCAATAGCTATCACCATATCGATATTACGCACATTCATAATCCAGGGAACATGTTTATCGCCAATACCCTCTATCCGGTGTCCACCATAGCCATTATACAATAATGTGGGACACTGTAATGCTTCTCCGGCACCTACAATGACTCGGGGAAACCTGGTTCGCAGATATTCTGCTGAACCCAGAGTTCCTCCTGAACCCTGCGTTAAAAATACGGAACTGAATCTGCTTTCTTCGGTTTTTATCTCATTAAACACTTCCTCCATGGCAGGTCCTGTTACTGCATAATGCCAGAGAGGGTTCCCAATTTCACTGAACTGGTTCAGATTTACTATTTCATTCCCCCGATCATGGCAAAGCTCTTTTGCTTTATCATAGATTTCCTTCACATTACTTTCGCAGCCGGGAGTGGCAAAAACCTCTGCTCCCACTTCATGCAGCCAGTCAAAGCGTTCCTGGCTCATCTCCTCGGGCAATACCGCAATGGAATGACAGCCCAGCAGATAGGAATCATAAGCTCCTCCCCGGCAGTAGTTGCCTGTGGAGGGCCATAAAGCTTTCTGGGTAGTGGGATCAAAATCACCAGCCACCAGTTTTTCCACCAGGGGTCCAAATGTCGCTCCCACTTTATGAGAACCTGTGGGGAAGTATTTTCCGATCAATACTACTACCCGAGCTTTTACACCTGTCAGTTCATAAGGCAGTTCAATATAGTTGACTTTACCAAATCCGCCACCGGTTTCTACTGGCTCATTTTTCCAGGTAAGGCGAAATAGGTTATAGGGATGCAAGTCCCATAAGCCAATATGTTTTAATTCTTCTTTAATTTTATCCGGCACAAGTTCAGGGTTGCGCATCTGGGCATAAGTGGGAATGATAATATTCTTTTCAATACATCTTTGAACTGTATTTTTCAGTACTGCTACTTTGTCTTTTTTCATTTTATCCTCTCTAATTTATTTCAATATTTTTTACGCAAACTTCCATTTTGCAGAAGCTGCTGCAGAGCATCTACAGGATACCGGGTTTTTGCCAGCAAAATCATGGCAGCAATCACAAAGGGCTTATATCCTGCCTGTTGATAGGTGTGAATCATATATTTATCAAATACTTCAGCAGATACTTCCCCGTGTTCGCAACTAACTCCGGTAATATCGGCAGGGAGGCAGTGCATATATAATGCTTTACCTTCACGAGTAAGTTCCATATTTTTCTGATTGCATTCCCAATCCTGGTGTTCAGCATTCATAATCAGGCATTTCTTTTCGAGCTCATCCAATCCGCCAAAATCCTTGTTCTGCATTAATTCTGTGCGGGTTAGCATTATATTCAAAGGCGCCCAGGATTTGGGATAGACAATATCTGCCCCTTCAAATGCCTGCTCCATATTATCGCAGATCATGAATTCTCCCCCGCTTTTAATTGTATTTTCCCTTGCCAGTTCTTCAATTTCGGGTAATAATTCATAACCTTTGGGGTACGCCAGATTAACCTCCATTCCCAGCCTGCTCATCAAAGCGATCAATCCCTGCGGTACAGATAAAGGCTTGCCATAACTCGGTGAATATGCCCAGCTTATAGCTATCTTTTTTCCTTTCAGTTTTTCTATTCCACCAAAATAATCTGCCAGTTTTGACAGATCAGCAAGTGACTGAGTAGGATGATCAAGATCACTCTGCAGGTTCACTATAACAGGTTTTGATGCTAATATACCATTATCAGATCCATATTGTACTGCTTTTGCAACCTCTCTTTGATAGCTGTCTCCCAGACCAGGATACATGTCATCCCGGATGCCTATCACCTCAGTTAAAAACGAAATCATGTTAGCAGTTTCGCGCACTGTTTCACCGTGTGTTATCTGAGATTTACTCTCTTCCAGATCCTGCACACTCAGTCCCAGCAGATTTGCTGCAGAAGCAAAACTAAACCGTGTCCGGGTGGAATTATCACGGAAATTGGATACTGCCAGACCTGATTTAAATATTTTTGCCGATATATTATTCTCAAAAAATAACTTCAAGATCTTAGTGGTCAAAACAGTTGCTTTGATCTCTTCAAGTGATTTTTCCCAGGTTAAAAAGAAGTTTTTGCCATACATCTCAGTAGTAAGCTCTTTCAGCATATTAATTTCATTATGAATTATTTTCATATATCTATCCTTCATTAAGTTTGGCAACCAGTCCAGCATAAAATGCTGCTGCCTGCCAAAGGTCACTGAGCTTCACACTCTCATTTACGGCATGAGCCTGATCTTCATCACCAGGACCCAGTCCCAGGCATTTGATCTCAGGATGCTTGCCCATAATGAACACACAATTAGTGCTGAAAGTCCATTTATCTATTTTGGGAGTTTTATCGAATAAATTAATATAAGCCTCTTCCGCACTTTTCAGCCATGGAGAATCTTTGGGTAATACCCAGGTGGGAAAATATTTCTCTACTGGATATATTTTACCCGTATATGCCTTTTCTTCGTATAAGGGAACTTTGATCTCAGCATCCTTGATCCCTGCCCGATCACAACAGGCATGCACTTCTGCCACAGAGCTTTCTTTATTTTCACCCACAGTGAGTCTTCTGTCCAGCAAGATTCTTGCCCGGTCAGGAACTGAACATTGACTGGCAGAATCTGATTTGAATATCGTTGTGGTAATAGTGCCTTTGCCCAGGAAATCATCATCTTTTAGTTCGGCAGGTAATTTTTCGATTTCTTTCACAATAGATGCCATCTTATAAATTGCATTTACTCCCCGCTCAGGTGCGGAACCATGGCAGGAAAAGCCTTTCACTTCTACTTCTATTTCCATTCTGCCTCTGTGCCCTCGATAAATATTCAAACTCGTGGGCTCTGTGCTCACTACCAGTTCTGGTTTTATACCCTCTTCCTCTATCAGATATTCCCAGGCAATTCCATCACAATCTTCCTCCATCACAGTACCGGTAAAGAGAATTGTGAATTCTTTATTCAAACCGAGTTTCTTGATGATCTTCCCTGCTGTCAGCATTGCTGCCATTCCGCCCAATTGATCAGAGCTTCCTCGTCCCCACACCCGATCCTTATCAATCATTCCTGAATGAGGTGGAAAATCCCAGTCGGCTTTATCTCCAGGATACACGGTATCTATATGAGCATCAAAAGCTATTATTCTTTTACCCTTTCCAATTCTGCCAATTATACTGCCCAATCCATCAACCCGCACTTCATCAAATCCTCTCTGTTCCATTTCCTGCTTCAGCAGCTCCACCATATCAGCCTCTTTGCCTGAAAATGATGGTGTCTGGATCATCCTGCTCATGAGTTTTGCTGTCTCTTTTGCATAATTTTCTGCCAAATTTTTTATTGCCTTGTAATCCATATACTGTCCCTTCTATAATTTTATTAAATATCCATATTTTTCATAAATTGATTTGATCACTTCCACGGTTTCGGGAGAGATAAAAACCTCTTTTCCGGTTTTATCTTTCACCAAAAATCCATCATTATCGATAAATTCGCCTTCTACTTCAAAATAACGTACCAGACCTTGATTATCACCGCTGAAATATACCCCATTATTATTGCTTTCTGCAAAATCCTCTGCTGAACTGAACAAACTGAATTTATCTTTATAAGGCTTTCCCTGATAGGGGCAGAAGGTTTCACAATTTCCGCATTCATTACACAATTTATCTAAATGAATGATCTGAAAATGATCTTTCAATCGAGTTGAATTCACCCTGATAGCCACATTTGCACGGTTGGGGCACACTTCCACGCATTTATTGCATAGATAATCACACTTCAAACAACGCTCTGCTTCCTGCTTGAGATCTTCTACTATTGGTTTTATCTTTCCTTTTTCTTTGAGTAATTTATATATCTCGCTTTCAATTTCCAGGTAAGATTTTTCCACTTGATCAGTTTTCAATTCTATCTTTTCTTTCTTTAAAATCTGCTCAACAGCTTCTATCCCATCCGCCATGGACTGCACCACCGAAGAAGGTCCTCGTCGGGCATCTCCTGCAATATAAATATTTTTGAGATTCGTTACACATTCATTTTTGGCTTCAATATGATTAGCCTTCAGATAATCTTGATCTACAATTTCACCAATTGCCGAAATAACCAGATCCGCAGGAATAAGAACCATCGGCTCAGCAGCAGGTATTGCCTTCCTGCGTCCAGAATCATCGATCTCACCCAATTTCATCGGCTGACAGAGCAATTCTCCATTTTTAAATGCCACTGGTTGCAGCAATTCTTTAAATTCCACGCCATCTTTCAAAGCGTTATCAAATTCTTCTCTGTCTGCCGGCATCTCTGCTTCTGTTCTGCGATAAACCAGACTCACTTTTTTCACACCACCACGCCGTATAGCTGCCCGGGCACTATCCATAGCAGAATTACCACCCCCGATCACGACAATTTTATGAACATTTTTCAAAGGAAATTTATTCTTTTTGTTTAGCCGTAAAAATTCCAGAGCATGAATAACCAGATCATTATCTCCATCCAGCTTCATATCTCTGCTCTTTCCTGCTCCTATTGCCAATATCACATACTTATTTTCTGCTGATAATAATTCTTCGATTCCCACATTTGAATTATAAATGATCTCCACTCCACTGCGCTTGAGCAGCTCAATATCTTTATCTATCACCTCTTCCGGCAACCGAAATCCCGGGATTACCTGCCTTACCAGTCCCCCGGCTGATGACTCCTTTTCATAAACAGTTACTTCCAGTCCTTTCCGGCGTAAATGCAGTGCTGCCGATAGTCCCGCAGGTCCTGCACCGATTATCGCAACTTTTACTCCACTGACAGCTACAGCAGTTAATGTCTCCAGGTATTTTTTATATCCCTCTAATGCTGCTTCTCTTTTAATATCTCTGATTGATAATGGATATTCATAATCTACCCGGGCACATTTTTTCTGGCAGGGCTGTTCGCAGATATATCCCGTGATATGTGGTAAAGCATTTCTATTATGTATAACCTGCAAAGCTTCTGCATAGTTCCCAGCCGCCACCAACCTGATATATTCTGGAATGTCTTGCTCAATAGGACAACCCTTCTGGCAACCAGCCCCTACACAGTCATATAAAGGTAACTTTTTATCATGTTTTACGCTGATGCTGAACTTACCATATCCATAATCCTTACTTAAGGCTCGTTCTGCCAATTCTGCCAGCTTTTGTCCGTCAATCTGCTCTGGTAAAATACTGCTTTTAAGCAGCTCACATAATTGAGCTATCCTTTTATATCCTCCCGGTTTCAATAGATTTGTAGCCATCGTAACCGGCTTGATACCGCAAACTGCAATTGCCTCTATATTCTCAAATTCTGCACCTCCGCAATATGAAATACTCAATTTATGCCCAAAATCCTGATACAGTTTGTGTGCCAGATTTATGGTTAAGGGAAATAATGCTTTCCCGCTCATATACATCTCATTGCCCGGTAAAACCTGTTTGAGATTTTTTACTGGTAAAGTGTTTGAAAGCTTCACTCCAAACATCCTGCCTTGTTCTTCTGAGTATGCCAGTAAAGCAGCCACAATTTCTTTTGCTGCTCCATACTGCAGATCATGAGTAAAAGTGTCTGATTTCAATTCCAGATCAAAACCCAGCTTCTGCATTGTACTCTGCACATATTCATATCCCAGCAAAGTGGGATTGAGTTTCAGAAATGTATGCAGTTTCTTTTCTCCCAGCAAATATCGGCAAATTGCTTCCTGATCTTCTGGAGGACAGCCATGCATAGTCGAAAGAGTTATTGAATTTGAGATTTGTGAAGATATATTTGCGATCTTATCACTCCACTTTTCCATAACTTGCCGATTACTTACAAAGTCTTTCAGCTCTTGAACGCATTGATTGAAATATGGCTCATTACCTGCATCAACTAGATTATTGATAAATTTATCAATTTTAGGAGATTTGATCCCCTTTAGATCATAGCCCACACTCATATTAAAGACGAAACCTTCACCCTGCTCAGATAATTCCAGAAAATCTCTCAAAAAGTGCATTATAACCCAGGCTTTCACATATTCCTGATATGCTTCCTCCACGCTCAGTTCTGTGCTCCACTCCGTATTATAACCCTCATATTCGGCTTCAATGCAAGGCTTTTCAATATCCAACTCATCAAGTATTTGCACTGTTTTTAATTCAAAAAATCGTGACCCTGTCAAATAGGCTGAAATTATATTTTGAGCACACTGCGTATGAGGTCCCGCTGCTGGTCCCAGGATCGTCTCATAATTCCTTCCCCCTGAACTGAAGTGATCTTTTCCCCGCATGCGGAAAAAGCTGGCATCATTTATCCCAAATATACTGCGTAGATTTTCATATTCACTACATATCCAGTTCAACAAATCCCCAAAATCTATCGGTTTCATCACCATACTCATCAGTTTTTCTCCTTCAAGTCTATAAATCTTTCAAATAACCCCTTAGATATTTCCCCGCTCCGCTCCTTCAAATCTGCGTAGAAATCTAAAGCAACCTGATAATTATCAAGCAGTATATTGTCACCTTTTATCACATATTGAGCTCGGGATTCTGTTATCCCAAAAATAAAGTGACCCAGAAAACTCTCACTATCAAACGGTGTAGCAGGTATATAATCAAATATAGCCAGGTCTGCAGCATCATCTTCCAATATCCCCAGATCATAGCCATATGCCTGTTTTAATGCATAAGAATTTTCCAGTAATCCACTCATCTCAGAATAACCCACATCAGCACTGCCATTCAAATATTTACAGAATATATAGGAATTTTTATATGATTTCATAATATTTGAACTCATCCCGTCTGTGCCCACTGTTACTCTGATCTCCCTGACAGTAAGATCATGGATATTTGCCACATTCAAACCGTTATTCTGATTGGAATCCACTGCCTGAACTATCCACACATCTTCATCATGTAATTTCTTCCAGTCTGATTTCGTGAGATTACTGCAATGTACCAACAGTGAATTCTTTCTCAGTAATCCGTGTTTTTTTAATCGCTCAATTATGAACAAATTATATTTATCCATTGTCTCTCTCGTATCAAGGATATCCTCAGATACGTGGATGTGGATTGGTAGATCACCCGAACTTTCAGCAATTTTATGCAAGCTTTCATCGCTGAGTGTAAAAGAGGCATGCATCCCCAGCATCCCCTGCACAGAACTGCCCTTATGTTTTCGGGCAAATTCCAGATTCTCTCTTAACGATTCCTCAAAAATTGCCTTGCCATTCCGGTCGCTCATCTCAAATGCCAGCACACCTTGAATGCCATAAGATTCAAAAACTTCTGCCATCAGCTCCAGTGACCCACTGATATAAGAAGCAGAAATATGATGATCAAATACTGTAGTTACCCCCTGCTTCAGGCAGTCTTCCATTGTAAGTACCGTGGAAAGTTGCACACTCTCCTTATCAAGTGCTCTATCCAGAGTCCACCACAAATTTTCCAGATTTCCCAGAAAATCACCAAACGGCACTTTACATGGTATCCCTTTGGATAGTGTAGAATATATGTGATGATGAGCATTTACCAATCCTGGCATGATTATCTTGCTCTCACAATCAATTTCCCTGTCCACATTATCATTTCCTGCTGTATATCTCACTTTGCCATCAATCACATATAGATCTTGCTTCTTAACTTCAAATCCCCCTTCTTCGGGATAGACCACATAACCACCTGTAAGCTTACAATTCATTATTTCCTCCCATATCTTCAATAAAATTCAAATTATCATTTTTGTTCCCTAAAAATTTGCCACTCCCGGCTTTCGCTGTAATTCCCTGCTCTGAATCATATATAATCTCACCCTGACGGATAGTTTTCAGTATTTTTCCTTCAAAGATTTTTCCCTCAAAAGGAGTAATCTTGCCCTTTGATAGAAAATCTGCTCCTCTCACTTTCATTTCTCCATTGGGGTCTATGATCACAAAATCTGCATCCATTCCCACTGCTATCTCACCCTTTCTATCTGATAAACCAAACCGTTCTGCTGGCTTTTCGCATAATAATTCCACAAGTTTCCTTAAACTTATCCTTTTTTTCTTATACCCCTCAGAATACATATATGGCAATAGCATCCCACTTCCTGCTATCCCGCTATAATCTGTCCAGATCGAGCCAGTAGATTTATCCTCTATTCGGCTGGCAGCATGATCGGAAGTAACAAAACTGATCTTGCCCTCTCTAACCAGCTTCCATAATTTCTCCCGTTTACCCAGCTTAAGTGTTGGTGCCACTTTCAATATGCTTCCCTGTCTGCCAAAATCTACTAATGAAAATGCCAGATAATGAGGACAGGTTTCTACACTTGCACCATTTCTTTGCGCTGCCAGGGCTCCATCGCTTGTGCTGATATGAACTATATGCAAATCCCCACCAGTCTTCTTTGCCAGCTTTACTGCCTTGGTCACAGCTATTATCTCGGCAAGTGCCGGGCGGGAACGATAATAATTTGCTGCATCTGCACCTTTCTTTTGTTCACGGGCTTCAGCTTCAGCTATAAAAGCCTTATCCTCTGCATGCAGTAATACTGGAAGCTTTAATTCTTTGCTGATTATCAGCACCTCTTCCAACTGGTTGTAACTCACACTGCCAAAGCTCTCCATGCCTGATTTTAGATAACATTTAAATCCACACACATAAGGTGCCAGCTCCTGCAATTTTTTCCTAATATCCTTAAAATCTATACCATTCACACCGCCATAAAAAGCATAATCAACTACTGACTGCTGTTTAACCACTTCCAGCTTGCTCTTCAGATTTGCCAAACTGGTTACTGGTGGCAAACTAGTGCAGGGCATATCAATTACAGTAGTTATTCCCCCACTTGCAGCAAAACAGCTCCCATGATAAAAATCTTCTCGTATCTCAAAGCCTGGCGTGTTGAAATGCACATGCGCATCTATTCCACCAGGAAGAACATGAAATCCCTCAGCATCGATTATATCATCATCTGGCGGAATTGTATCCGTAAGTTCTTTGATTTTACCATCTTCTATGATGATGGATATTTTTTTTAATTCGTCCTCGCCTTTTAAAGCGACTAATCCATTTCTGATTACCATATTTACAACCTTTCTATAATTTCACTTAGCTGCTTTTAATGTCAAACTTTTTCGCTCTCTCTAATATTTATTATAATCAATAGCGATACAAAATTACAATGGATTTGTAATTTAGCATGTTATTCTATTTTTAATTTAATTCTTAATTGTCCAAATAATTAGCTTATTTATAGTTCTAATAATAACTGACTTGTATATTTTTTTATTCTCTTTTCAGCTAATTCTATATATTCTTTATTATTATCATATCCAACATAATGGCGCTTCGTTTTTATTGCTGATAGTGCAGTCGTACCGCTACCCATGAAAGGATCTAATATTATATCTGATGTAAACGAATACAACTGAATTAATCTGTATGGTAACTCTTCTGGGAAAGGAGCGGGGTGACCGATTTTTCTCGCTGATACTGCATTCATTTGCCATACAGATTTTGTCCATTCCATAAATTGTTCTCGAATAATCGTATTTTTTCTGAAATTCTTTTCATCTTTACTCAGTTGACGTTTATAATCACCTTTTGAGAATATTAGTATATATTCATGAATATCTCTTAATGTGGGATTTGATGCCGATTGCCAACTACCCCAGGCAGTTGATGGACTTGCGCTGGCAGCTTTGTTCCAGATTATCTCTCCCCGCATATTAAATCCAATATCAAGCATTAATTTTGATAAATAATCTGACAAAGGAATATAAGGTTTACGACCTAAATTTGCTATATTTATACATGCCCTCCCACCATTAACTAATACTCGATAAGTCTCTGTAAAAGCATTTTTTAAAAACAATAAATATTCATCAAGACTTAAATCTTTATCATATTCCTTGGAAACATTATATGGAGGTGAAGTTATCATCAAATGTACTGAATTATCTGGAATATCAACCATTTTTTCAGAAGAACCAAGTATGATCTTATCTGTATATTCTGATGGAAATTTATTGGTAATTTTATCTACTTCAATAATTTTTTTATCTTTATATAGTTTAGAATCGTAAAACTTTGATGAATCATGGTTAAACCTACCTGATACACCATAAGTACTGGATTTTGTGCCTTTTTTCATCTATATTATCCCCTGATTAATTCCAAAAACTTTTCTGCTTTCGCTATTTCTGTACTTTCTCGTGAAGATCTTGTAATAATTTCTCCTAATCTTGGTTTTGAAAGCATCGATGAAAAATAATTTAATGGAGAATTAATTATTTCAGCCAATAATTCTTCGAAATAATCTATATCTTCTATTGTAACGAATCCTTGCTTAGGTGATTGATGATTATATTCTCCACTTGTTGGATTTGGATAAAGAGAATACATACCTTGGATTACACCTGCTGTCTTAAGAAAATCAACCTTATGAATATAACTCATCGTTATGGGACTAATTCCAATAATTATTATTGGGATATTTGCAGATTCAGAACCAGAAACTCTTATATTTATTGCTTTTCCTATTGCCTTCAGCATAGAATCTGAACGCAATAAAGATGGATTGCCCTTATGTGATCTATAATCTCCTATATACTCTAATTCATTATCTTTATTTAATTTATAATTATTCACTATGCTCATTTTTACTTCAATTATCAACTTGATATCTGATGCCTCTTGATTGATCGAATCTTTTGTACAAAATGCTACATCTGCTGCTGATTTCTTTGTTAGACCTATAGATGGACAGACAACTCCTTTAATAGCAAATAAATTGAATTTTTGCGCTATTGGCTGTAATAAGTTTGTACACCATGTCTCAGTATATTCACCGATTAGAGAATTTCTGCTCTGCAAGGTTTGTCCATTATTCTGCTGCCCTTTGCATACATAGGCATAATATTCATCGTTAAATTTGTAAAATAAATCATTTTTAGTAGCAAATCCTTCTGAAATAGCTTTTATAAAAAAATCCTTTTCAACTTCAATATTCCATAATTCAGTATTCATTATTTTCCTCCTGTTCAAGAATAAATATAATCCTATTTCTTTCAAGGAAAATATTTAATTTTGCCATTTATGATATTTTGTTAATATCTTGTAACCAATCTAAGTAATCTTAATAGGAATTTAGTTAAATAGTTCAAACAGGTATTTGCTTGCCTTTTGTTTATAACCAAATATAGTTTAATTTCTCTCTATAATAGCATTTGCATATTATTATTAGTTATTTCGAGGATATTACCAGGAACAACAAAGCACGTACTCACATTTTAATGTGAGTACGTGCTTTGTTGTTCCTCATAAATTCTGTTCTATATCCAAAATCTGGGTGGTTCAATAATGATGAATATCGATTCTCAGCTATTTTATTTGTCAATAATAGGTTGATTTTCTTTAATGACTTCAATCAAAATTGGAGTAAAGATGAAAATATTTATCTATGGTGAATATACTGACTGGCAAAAAAAGTTTCTTAAGGAAAATCTGGATGAATCCATCAAAATTCAGTGGGGCACCACTCTACCGGAAAATCCTGATTATCAAATACTCATCTGGGGCAGACCGGAAGAAGAATTTGTTTCCCAAGCTCCTGACCTGAAATATTTGATTGTTCCCTATGCCGGGATTTCAGCTCAAACTACTGAAATCGTCAGGAAATATCCTCATCTCAAATTGCATAATCTGCATCATAATGCTTTGCCTACTGCTGAAATGGCATTCACTCTGCTGCTTACCGCTGCAAAAAGTATTATCCCGGCTCATAATAAATTGCAGAAAGGCGATTGGACACCACGTTATGAAGGATTGGCAAACCGTTTGATCGCAGGCAGAAATGTTCTGATCATGGGTTATGGTTCAGTAGGCAGACATCTGGCGGGGATGTGCCTGGGGATGAAAACAAATATCTCTGCCACACGTCATTCGTGCCGAAAAATATATCAGGAAAATGGCGTGGAAATCCATCCAGCATCCGAGCTTGAAATGCTCTTACTAAAAACTGATATACTTTTAGTGACTCTTCCTTTGACTACTCACACAGAAAATATCCTTGATCGTGAGAAACTGGAATTATTACCTGAATCTGCTATGCTGGTAAATATTGGCAGGGGAAAGCTGATAGAAGAACAGGCTCTTTAT
>Ga0208905_1000449_pt1 | contig 20809 bp, 18 predicted proteins | sample AntAceMetag02UKS_FD_184776 | JGI IMG/M metagenome (GOLD analysis project Ga0208905, IMG submission 184776) | Saline lake microbial communities from Ace Lake, Antarctica - Antarctic Ace Lake Metagenome 02UKS (SPAdes) (version 2) | ecosystem: Environmental > Aquatic > Non-marine Saline and... | reverse complement strand
AAGTATCTTACCAGGACAATGATAATTGCCAGTTTCATCAATTCCGACGGCTGAAAGGAAAATCCCCATATGACCAACCATCTCTGCGAACCGTGGACAATATTCCCGTAGAAAGAAACCAGAAAAAGAAGCAAGACCGAAACCACATAAATAAGATAGGCGTGCCTTATGATAATATGATAGTCCACACTGAAGGCTATAACCATCATAATGAGCCCCAGCAATATCCAAGACATCTGTTTTGTGTAAAGATGTTCTTCAGTTACGCGCAGGTTATAACCTGCGCTATAAAGATTCAAAATCCCTATGCCGCTTATCAGAAGCACCAGTCCCAAAAGAACCCAGTCAAAATTGGCAAACAATCTGCGATCAATCTTCACATTTTTTCCTTTTCCGCTCAAGATTAAAATATCCATCAACAATCCTGCGCGCAATGGGAGCCGCAACGGACCCGCCATGGCCCCCATGTTCTACAATAACCAGAATCGCTATTGAGGGATCTTTGTATGGTGCAAAACAGACAAACAGGGCATGATCTTTGTACTTATATGGAACTTCTTTCACATCAGGTTTTTCCTCATCCTGAGGCATTCCAATAACCTGTGCTGTACCCGTTTTTCCACAAACATCCTTTTCCTTTCTCCTCAAAGCCCAACCTGTGCCATGGGGTTCATTAACCGCTCCCCACAGGGCATATCTCAATATATCGATATTTTTCCTGCTAACGGGAATTATTCTCTCCTTTTCAGGAGAAAATTTTCTGACTACCCGTCCATCCATCGTTTCAATCCTCTTTACCAGTCGCGGTTTATAGAGAATCCCTCCGTTGGCTATTGTGCAATACACTCTAAGCAACTGCAGGGGCGTAACAAGAGAAAATCCCTGACCTATGGACAAGGAGGTGGTTTCACCCTTCTGCCAGGATTCTCCATATTTCCTCAGCTTCCATTGCCTTGTAGGAACCAGGCCCATTTTTTCTCCCGGAAGAGATATGCCGGTTTTATATCCTAAACCAAATTTTCCGGCATACTCCGCCAATTTATCGACACCAAGCATCTCTCCCAAATGGTAAAAATAGACATCACACGATTCCACTATGGCGCGATGCAGGTTCACCGTGCCATGACCTTTCTTTTTCCAGCACCTGAAAGTCCTGTCCCCTATCCGGTATGTGCCGTTACAGAATATTTCGGTATTTTCTGTTATTAAACCTTCCTCAAGAGCTGCGGCCGCGACAACCACTTTATAAGTGGAACCGGGAGGATACTGCCCTGAAACAGCCCTGCTCTGCAGAGGACACAGAGGATTCGTCGTCAGTTTCTTCCACCTGTCCCCGGATATCCCGCGGTTAAACAGGTTCGAGTCAAAAGACGGTCTGCTTATCATTGCCATAATGTAGCCGGTACACGGGTCCATAACGATCGCCGCTCCAGCCTTTTCTTGAAAGGCATCCCAGCAAATTTTCTGAAGATCGGCATCAATGTTGAGGACAACATTATAACCGGGAACAGGCTTGATTTCTCCCAATACGTTCAGCCTTCTCCCGGCGACATCCACCTCCACCTGTTCCCCGCCGCTCTTACCCTTGAGATATCCATCCAGCGATTTCTCAATCCCGTACTTTCCGACTATGTCATTTGACCTGTAACCGGAGTAAACATTCTTACCCAGTTCAGAACTGCTTATATTTCCAACATAACCAAGGATGTGAGCCATCATCTCTCCATATATATATTCCCTTACAGGGACAACATCGACAACCACCCCGGGCAGATCCAGGGAATTGGTTTCCACCACGGCCAGTTGATCTCTGTCTATATTCCTGCAGATTCTGACAGGAGCAAAAGGTCTTCCGGATTTAAAAGAGGCCTTTTTGCATGATATTGCGCCCTTGCCCGGATCGCAAAGATTCGTTAATTTGTTCATAACATCTTTTATATCTTTTGCGGCCTCAGGAATTATGGATATATCAAAAGAGGATTGATTGTCCACCAGGATATTCCCGCGGGTGTCCATGATCAATCCCCTGAGGGGTTTTATCTCCTGGATGCGGATTCGGTTGTTCTCGGACCGCTGGCTCAGATTATCTCCCTTGACAACCTGAAGATACCACAGCCTGGTAATCAGGAGAAAAAAGGCAAGAGATACAAGCCATATAATCACTTGAATTTTTTTCCTGAATTTTACAGGATCATAGCCGGTCAGGCGATCTTGATTCCCAGACATTCAATAAAACCTCAAGACGATGAAACAGGACAAAGAAGGCGGGCGCGAATACGCCGGCAGCTACAGCCTGGAGAAACGAAATACTCAATATATCATAAAACACGTTGATATCGTACAGGACCTCATACATCAAGATTATCAAAAGCTTACCGAAGAGGGCACATATAAACGTGAAACCAATGGTGAAAATCATTCCCCCGGCATATACCTTGAGTGAAACCGCTTTAGAGATCAAAAATATCAGCAGATAACTAAGCACAAAGAAACCCGGCACAACACCTGTAATACAATCCAGGAAAAATCCGAGGACAAAAGACAATATTCCACCCCTTATAAAGCTCAGGTAAAAACCCGCATATATAACCAGTATCAATGATATTTCCAGTCCCGCCTTCCCTAAGAAAAGTATGTCGAGAATGTTTATCTGAACCGTAAGCAAGAGCAGTGAAAAAACCGGCAGAAGAAGATAATATATCATCTGTCGTCTCCTGTTTTCTTCAATATAACCAGAATATCTTCCAACCTTGTAATATCGAGCACAGGGGATACTCCGATTTTCTGGAATAAGCCGGCCTCTTTCTTATCAACTGCGACAACCTTTCCGAGAACCAGTCCCTTGGGGAAAACCCCGGCAAGACCGGAAGATATTACTACATCTCCGGCCCTTACATCTTCGGATCTCTGAACGTATTTCAGCTCACACCCGGACCTGCCGCAACCCCGGAGCACTCCCCGGCATCTGTTCCTCTGGATAAGTGCATCTATATTGCTGTTATAATCCACAAGGAGAAGGACTTTTGATACATTCCACGAAGTCTCTATTACTTTACCGGCTACACCTTCTGCAGTTATAACAGGAAGACCGGGAGCTATCCCGTCAGCAGTCCCCTTATCGATCAACACCGTTCTGAACACAGAGAGCCTGTTTCTTCCCATTACTCTGGCGACAACCGTCGGAAATCCCATATCACTCTTTATGCCCATGAGCTTTTTCAGCCTTACATATTCGAGGGACATTTCACGATAATTATTTACCTCTTTTGTCAAAGATGTAACTCTTGCATTCAGTCCCCTGTTTTCTCTCTCCAGTCCCACCAGCATAACATATCTTTTCCATGCCCCACCAATGGAGCTGAACACCAAATCGACTGCATAATCCAGAGGCGCAGCCATCTCCAATACGACCTTTTTAAAAAAGCCTGTTTTCCCAACTGATTTAAAATTTATGGAAAAGATTGCAAGAGAAACAACTACGAGGACAAGAGTTACAATAATCGTGTAATATCTTTTAGGAGATGTCATTTCTTATCCTAAGGCGGCAAAACCGCAATCCAAATGTCTAAGGGGTTGTCAGACACGAATGGGAAACAGAAAAAAAGAAGGACTGAAAAATATCCCGACCTGTCGGGGAAGGCAGGAATCCTGACAATCCTGAGTTGTTGATGGCTATAGCTGGATAGTTACCTCTCTCAGTATATCCAGCTCATCCAGGGCCTTGCCGGCACCTCTGGCCACTGCTGAGAGAGGATCATCTGCTATCGTTATGGGCAGCCCGGTTTCTTCCCTGAGGAGTACATCCAGATTTCTCAGGAGAGCGCCTCCTCCGGCCAGCACTATACCTCTGTCAACAATATCGCCTGCCAGCTCCGGTGGAGCATTCTCGAGGGCGTCTCTTACGGCATTAATTATGACACTCACCGGCTCCGCCATTGCTTCCATCACTTCTTCAGAGGTTATCTCAACAATCTTGGGAATACCCGATATAAGATCTCGTCCCTTGACGTCCACTGTTTTCAACTCGTTTTCCGGATACGCGCACCCGATGGTGGTCTTGATCATTTCTCCTGTTCTTTCACCTATAAGGAGACTGTATTTTCTCTTTATATACTGTACGATAGAGCTGTCTATCCTGTCTCCCGCAACCCTGACGGATTTTGAATAGACAACACCTGCCAGCGAAATTACCGCAACCTCCGTAGTACCTCCGCCTATATCAACGACCATGGAACTCACAGGTTCCGTTATGGGCAGGCCGGCGCCTATTGCGGCAGCCATAGGTTCTTCGATAAGATAGACCTCTCTCGCCCCGGCCGACTCCGCAGTTTCCTTGACCGCCCTCCTCTCAACCGGGGTAATGCCCGAGGGGATGGATATTATGATCCTTGGACGCACAAAGGTTCTTCTATTGTGAACCCGAAGTATAAAGTGACGTAACATGGCTTCCGTAATCTCAAAATCGGCTATCACGCCGTCTTTCATGGGCCTTATAGCTACAATGTTTCCAGGTGTCTTACCCAGCATCCTCTTCGCATCCGTTCCCACGGCAAGGATCTTCTTTGTTCCTCTTGAGTCTCTGTGCACAGCGACAACCGAGGGCTCATCCAGGACAATTCCCTTCCCCTTCACGTAAACCAAGGTATTCGCCGTCCCCAGATCAATGGCCAGATCGTTCGATATTGCACCCAGAATATAATCAAACAACAAGTTTTTAACCCCCCTTATTCATTGTGATTGGTTTACCACCTATACAGCATTTCAACAACCTAATCAATTAAAAATGTGTCCTGCCGCCAACGTTGACGGATTTGTAAAAAGTCTGCCACCCTTCAAAAAAATCGAATCGTTCACGGTTGATCAAAACATATTAGCCAGGGCCTGACAGCGATACTTCATTTTATCAAAGCAATCTTCCGGAAATTTGACCAGGAGAGATTAAAAAACTGTAAACAGTTAACTGTGAACCGAGAACTGTTACAAAAAATCATTGCATTTTAGGGGTCACTATACTACTAATGCCATTCATCAAAATTGAAAGGTTAAGATATGCTTCAATTAATGCGGACACATGCCAAAAACTGGCTAATGAAGGTCGTGCTGGGTATCATTATCGTTGTCTTTGTCTTCTACTTTGGATCCATGCGGGGAAGACAGGCGACTGAAACCATCGCTGAGATCGACGGATCACGGATCGCTTACGCGGAATTCAGAAATGAGTATCAGGATCTGATGGACTTGTATCGTGAGCGATATGGCAACAATCTTACCGACGATCTGCTGAAAAAAATGAACCCAAAACAACAGGTATTCGACAATCTCATAAACCGGGCGATCATTCTGTCAAAAGCCGATGATCTGAAACTGGGCGTAAGTGACGACGAACTGAAGACATCCATTTCTTCCTATCCGGCCTTCCAGAGAAATGGCGTCTTCGACGATAATCTATACCAGCGAGTCCTTCGGTATCAGCGGCTGACCCCGGAGAATTTTGAGATCACCCAGAGAAGAGCGCTAAAAGCAGGAAAGCTGGAAAGGCTTATCAAGGAGTCGGTAAAGGTGTCCGATAAAGAAGTCCGGGATATCTACAATACGCAGAACAGAAAGATCAATATAAACTTCATAGAGATATCCACTGATAATCTCAAGACCAGGGTGCGGCCCTCCGAAGAAGTCCTTGAAAGGTATCTTAAAGAACATGGTGAAGAGTTCCGGATACCTCAAAGTGCAGTGATCGAGTACATTGTCTTCAAGGGAGAATCTTTCGCCAACTCTGCAGACATATCAGACGAAGAGATAGAGGAATATTACGACTATAACAAAAGTGAGTTCGAAGACAACGGAAAGACAAAACCCCTGTCGAAAGTAAAAAGTAGAATTGTCTCCAGATTGAAATCAACAAAGGGTATGGACGCGGCCTTTGAAGAGGCAGGGGAAACACACGATACGATCTACCAGGAAGAAAACTTTGAGGAGTATGCCAGGGAAAAGAGTTTTCCTATAGAAACATCAGAGTTCTTCCGCGATGTTCCACTCACCGGTCAATTAGCCGGTATTAAGGATCTGGGTGAATATGTATTCAATCTGGAAGAAGGCGACCTGGGACGCGTCTTTTCCGACAGCAGCGGATACTATATATTCAAGCTTGTATCGCTGAAACCTTCTTATATACCCGAACTCAGGAAAGTCGCTAAGAAGGTTGAAAAGAATTATACAGAGAGTGAATCCATAAAGTTATCCAGGAAAAAGGCCGAAGAAATACTCAGTAATCTGAAGAATGGAATGGATATGGCGAAACTCTCCAGAGATAAAGGTCTGAAATTGTCGGAAACCGGATTGTTTCTGCCGGGTCCCAACATACCTGAGATCGGCTACTCTCAGGAGCTGAAAGAAGCCCTCATCAGGATATCGAAAAAAGAGCCCTGCCCTGACAAGGTATTCTTTGTCAATGGAAAGTATATTGTGATAAAGTTTAAAGAAGAGGGCAAGTTGGATGAGAAAGAATGGGAGGCAAAGAAAGATTCCATAAAAGATTACCTTCTCAGGTTGAAGGAAGATAGATACCTCCTGTCATGGCTGGAGGGGGCAAGAGAAGACATGATCGGCAGAGGGAAGCTGAAAATACTAAAAAAAGTGGAAGACCTCTAACAAATGACCACAAGAAAAATTATTGCCGCGATGTTTCTATGTACAATGCTTATGGCCCATTCGCAGGCATCCATCGCCGCCGAAAAGACGTATCGCATGAACGTTTCCGGGTGCTGGGGGTGAGCAGGCAAGGCCAGGATAAGTTCTATCCTGAAAAAGACAGGTGGAATTCTTGATTTCAAACTGAACTCCACGACATCAACAGTCACTGTAAAATTTGAAGACAGTAAGATAGACGTGGAAGGAATCGTTGAGAAGATCAGAGAAAAAAAGTTTCAGGTAGGGAAGAAAACCGAAATTAAATAGGGCGCTGTCCCTATTTAACCTATTTAACCGATCTCCCCGCAAGCCAGCCAGTGGAAAACGCTGCCTGGAGATTATAGCCTCCGGTATCAGCATCTATGTCCATCACCTCACCCGCGAAATAGAGTCCGCTGACAAGACGTGATGCCATTGTACGCGGGTCTATCTCTCCTGTATTTATCCCGCCCGCGGTGATGATGGCCTCGGAGATGGGACGTGTACCGGTTACCTCCAGGCGAAAATCCTTGAGCCATGCCCTCAGACGCCTTCGCTCGCTTGCGGTAATCTGATGGCCCCTCCTGTCCGGGGGGATCCCGGTAAGATCCATGCAGACGGGTATCAGTTTGCCTGGCATCAGTCCTTCGAGCAGCGTCTGAAACTTGCGTTTTCCATGCGCGTCAAGATCGCGCAGAAGTCTTTCATCCAGCTTGTGCTCATCGAGGGCAGGTTTGAGATCAATGGAGATTGTCACCCTGCCGCCCATATCCAGAGCGTCCGTTACCCTGCCGCTGAGAGAAAGAATGACCGGGCCGGAAAGGCCGAAGTGTGTGAAGAGCATTTCTCCAAACGCCTCGTCCTGTTTTCTGCCGTTAATCAGAACACTGACGTTTACATTGCGCATGCTGAGGCCCTGCAGACGCGGCGCCACATCGCCTTCAGTCTCCAGCGGAATCAGCGCGGGCCGCGGGGACACTATTGAATGTCCTGCCGACCGGGCCAGACGGTATCCGTCGCCGGTTGAGCCGGTGGCCGGATAAGATACGCCCCCTGTCGCGATAATAACGGCGTCAGCAGGGTATATCTCTCCTGTTAAACCACGCACACCGCAAACCTTTTGTCTCTTAATAAGCAGGCCATCCACGGATATCTTCCTCCGCACCGTCACGCCCTGCCTTCTCATCCATCCCGTCAGCGCGTCTACCACATCCCTCGCCTGCCCGCTCGCCGGGAATATACGTCCTCCCCGTTCGACAACGGTGGGAACACCCAGATCTTCAAAGAACACCACAAGCTCATCATTCGAAAAACGATAAAAGGCCTGCCGGAGAAAAATCCCACTTGACCCGAAGTGCGAAATAATTTCCGGAAGTGAAGCTACATTCGTGAGGTTGCAACGACCCTTACCGGTAATGCCAAGCTTGCGTCCCGGACGGCGCATTTTCTCAAGAAGCAGTGTATCCGCGCCCAGACCGGCGGCCTGTCCGGCGGCCATCATGCCGGATGCACCACCTCCGACTACGACAACATCAGGTTTTGTCATCTCAGATCATTATATTGAGAGGTTCTATGAACTCCGGGTCTTCCTTCTCCATGATTTCAATGATATGCTTATGCAATCTCTTTTTGTGCTCTGCGAATATCGGCCTCTTCTTGGTAAAGGTCCTCGCGAACGCTATTGCGTCTTTCAGGAGTTCCTCTTCATTTTCAGACGCCTTCACAATCACGTGACTTGCCTCCAGTTCCTTCGCCGTCGCTCTCTTCCCGCTGTACACAAGTTCTTCAAGTTTGTAGTACGGGATTGCCTTCTTTATGATAGCGAGCATCCCCGGCAGAAAGGGGATGCTTATGTCCACCTCCGGGAAACAGAAATATCCCCTGTCCGCCTTCATGAATCTGAAATCACAGGTACAGGCCATGATGGTTCCATCTCCAAAGGCATGCCCGTTTATGGACGCGATAACAGGCATCGGAAAATTCAGGATTCTTTTAAATATCCTGTTCAGGCCATACATAAAATCCTTGATCGCCGGGGTTTCCTTATTATTCATTGCACCCATTATCCATTCAACATCGATACCCTGAGACCAGTTCTTCTTGTCACTCGAAGTGATAACCACTGATGAGACAGTTTCGTCATTCTCGATCTCATCAAAGGCGTTCAGGATAGCCCTGTTGAAGTCAGGATTATGCCTGTTCTCGCCGTTGTTCATAGTCATAACCGCAACCGTCCCATCTTTTTTCCATTCTACAATCGCCATATCTATTTCCTCCTCAACGTATATTATTTATTACCCGCGGACAATAAAGCCCGCTCACAGGCATTAGATCCTTGACCACTAACCACTGATCACTGATTTTACCCCTGTCCGCTCTGAAGATTTTTAAAATCCGCTCCTGTCGGATTCTGGAAAATCAGCAGTTCGAACCGCGGGACAACCGCCAGTATATGATCAAATATATCGGCCTGAATTCCCTCATAATTGACCCAGGCCTGATCGTTGCTGAACGCGTAGATTTCAATCGGAAGGCCATGATCCGTGGGAGCAAGCTGCCTCACCATAAGGGTCATATTCTGGTGTATCTTCGGATTATTCCTGAGATACGCGGTAATATATGCCCTGAATATCCCGATATTAGTAAGACGACGGCCATTGATAACCTCTGATTCGTCCACCCGGTATTCGGCGTTGTACTCGGCCAGTTCTTTTTTCTTCGCGTCGATATATCCCGAAATATACTGGAACCTGGAAAACCTGTTCAGCATCTCTTCCGTGCAGAACATAATGCTCGTCATATCGATGTAAAGGGCGCGCTTTATACGCCTCCCTCCAGACTCAGTCATTCCCCGCCAGTTCTTAAAGGAATCGGAAATCATGGCATAGGTCGGAACAGTGACAATCGTCTCGTCCCAGTTTTGCACCTTTACCGTTGTCAGAGAGATATCGATCACATTTCCGTCCGCGCCATATCTGGGCATCTCGATCCAGTCGCCTATGCTTATCATTTTATTGACAGACATCTGGATCCCGGCCACAAATCCCAGGATGGAGTCTCTGAAAATCAGCACCAGTACTGCCGTCATGGCGCCCATACCGCCAATGAAAAAGGCTGGTGATTTCCCGGCAATTATGGAGAGAATGATGACGCCGACAATAATATACAGAATAATCTTGACCGCCTGCGCGAACCCTCGAACAGATGACTTGTGTGAAAGATCGCGGGAACGGGAGATATCCACAACAGCGTCGAGTAGCGAATCTGCCATCAGCAGACCGGCAATCAGCATATATATTATGGCGGCACATCGCGCCACTGCCACAACAGATTCGTGTCCGCCAAAGGCAAGAGGGACCATCAAATAGATGATCAGCGCGGGCGCCAGATGCGAGGCACGCTGGAAGAATCTTTCCCTGAGGATACTATCGTCCCAGTCGGTCCTGGTCTGCTTCACCAGGCGAATGATACCCTTCATGACAAATCGCCTTACAATAATATAGCTGAGGCCGGCAAACGCAAGGATGCCGAAAGCCGCAATGACATCCGCGCAGACTGCCGCCATTTTCTCCCCGAATCCCAACTGTACCAGCCAGCCTGTCATCCACTTCATAATCGCACCTCTAAAACAGGGATACTTTCCCTATTTAAACTGTCTCCTGTCTCTGTAGTCTTTCCCTCGACCCCTTGAACCCTTTTTAGTGAGCCTCATCCCAGTTTTTCCCGGAAGCAATCTTCACCTTTACCGGAATTTTCAGGGCTATGACGTTTTCCATCTCCCATCTGACGAGATCCATAACCTCTTCCTTCTCCCGTACTGGAACTTCGAAAACGAGCTCGTCATGCACCTGCATAATCATAGATGCGGACAGTTTCTTTTCTCTGATCCTGGCGGAGATATTAAGCATCGCCACCTTTATCAGATCGGCCGCCGTTCCCTGTATGGGTGTGTTGACGGCCATCCTTTCCGCGAACTGGCGAACCTGTATATTTCCGCTGTTGATCTCCGGTATGTATCGCCGGCGGTTCAGAAGCGTTGTGACAAATCCCCTTTCCCTCGCCTTCTCCAGCGTCTCCTCTATAAATACGCGGACACCGGAAAATCTGGAGAAATATCCATCTATGTAATCCTTTGCTCGCTTCTGGCTTATGCCCAGCTCCCTGGCAAGGCCGAAGGGACTCATCCCGTAAATGACGCCGAAGTTTATCACCTTTGCCTGCCTGCGCATCTCCTCGCTGACCATCCCGGGAAACACACCGAATATATCGGAGGCCGTTTTTGTGTGTACATCCTCACCTGATTCGAACGCCTCTATAAGCAACTCGTCCCCGGAGAGATGCGCCAGGATACGAAGCTCTATCTGAGAATAGTCGGCCGACACTATTTCGCATCCCTCAGGCGCGACGAATGCCTGACGTATTCTTTTCCCTTCCGGCGTTCTTATCGGTATGTTCTGGAGATTGGGATTGCTGCTCGAGAGCCTCCCCGTCGCCGTCACTGTCTGATTATATGATGTATGCACCCTTCCCGTTTCCGGGTTAACAATCGCGGGCAGGGCGTCGACATAAGTTGATCTGAGCTTCGCCAGACTTCGGTACGCTAATATCTCCGCCGGGAGTTCATAAGATTTCGCAAGATTTGTCAGGACATCCACATCCGTCGAATAGCCCGCCTTCGTCTTTTTTCCACGGGGAAGGCCGAGCCTGTCGAAGAGTATTGCCTGCAGCTGCTTCGGGGAATTTATATTGAACTCCTCCCCCGCGAGCCGGTATATCTTCTCCCCGGAAACAGAGAGCAGTTCCCCAAGCTGGAGCGACATCTCACCCAGAAGTTCACAATCGAGGAGTACCCCCTTCTTCTCCATCGCGGCAAGTACCCGGACAAGGGGCATTTCCACGTCACGGAAAAGATCACTCAGACCCGCTTTCTCCATATCTTCATTCAGGAAAGGCACGAGCCTGAAGATAACGTCCGCCCTGCGACCCGCATATTCCGAGGCATCTTTCAGGGAGACGGCGTGAAATGGAATTGCTTTCGCCCCGCTTCCCATCAAGTCTTTGGGAGAAGCAATTCTGCGGCCAAGATGATCCTGAACGATATCGGCCAGATCATACCCGCGCCTGGAGGGATTGAGGACATACGCCGCCACCATGACGTCATACAGTTCCCCCTTCAGCACGATCCCTCTCCGCGAAAGGACAAGAGATGCCGTTTTGAGATTATGCCCGCATTTTTTCAGGTTATCATCGGAGAAAAGCGGCCTCAGGCGTCCCAGCACCAGATCAGCGTCGAGCTGTTCCTGTGCCTCCTCACATGTGTGGGACAGGGGAATATAACATGCCTTCTTTTCATCTGTGCAGATTGCCACTCCCGTGATTTCCGCTCTCATCGCCTCGTCTGAAGTTAATTCCAGATCGAAGAAGAACCGACCGGACCGCCGAACTTCATCCAGCAGATCGTTGAATTCCACTTCACCGGTGATCAGGCGGTAATCGGTTTCCTCTTTCTCCTCTTTTACCCCAAGCCTTGAAATGAGGGCGGGAAACTCAAATTCCCAGAAAATCCCCTTTAATGTTTCCACATCGGGTTCCCTGAAACGAAAATCTTCCAGATCGGAATCTATCGGGACATCTGTTCTGATAGTAACCAGATCCCTGCTCATCCGAGCCTGATCTGCAAATTCTCTCAGTTTCTCACTCAGCCCTCTGCCCTTGATCTTTCCGGCATTTTCCAGGACACCCTCCAGGGAACCAAACTCTTGCACCAGTTTGAGCGCTGTCTTTTCACCTACACCGGGAACACCTGGAACATTATCCGATGTGTCTCCTGCAAGACCCAGTATATCGATCACCCTGTCGGGCCCAACTCCGAAGCGCTTCCTGACACCCTCTACATCATAGGATATATTTTTCATGGTATCCATCATCAGGATATTGGCCGACACGAGCTGCATAAAATCTTTGTCACCGGAGGCAATAATTACCTTCACTCCTGCCTGCTCACATCTCTTCGCCAGGGTGCCTATAATATCATCCGCCTCTACCCCCTGTTCTTCGATGACCTTCATGGAAAAACCGCGGACGATATCTTTGATGTGAGGAATCTGGGGGCGAAGTTCATCGGGCATCGCCCTGCGGTTCGCCTTGTATTGATCATACGCCTCATGCCTGAACGTGGGACCTTTTGCGTCGAACACAACGGCAATATAATCCGGGTCCCAGTCGTGGCACAGTTTCATGAGCATGTTGGTAAAGCCATAGATCGCGTTGGTGGGAAATCCCCTGGAATTAGAGAGCCCGCGGATAGCGTAAAACGCGCGGTAGATATAATTTGTCCCATCTATAAGAAACAACATGGGTTTTGATCTTTTTTCAGTCATATTCCCAATCTTCGGCAATCTTTTTCAATATCCGTTGGGATTTCGGGACTGCCAGCGCCACGCATCGGCGCACATCTCATCCATACTCCTTTTCGCCGACCAGCCCATTTCATTCTTCGCCTTCGAGGACCCGGCATAGCACACCGCTATATCACCCGGGCGGCGTTCCACTATGTCATAAGGTATTCTGCGGCCGGAGACCTTCCTGAACGCTTCAACAACTTCAAGGACACTGTATCCCCGCCCTGTACCCAGGTTATAGATGACAATACCCGGATTCGATACCAGTTTTTTCAACGCCTTCAGGTGTCCGTCCGCCAGATCCATGACATGAAGATAATCCCTGACACCCGTTCCGTCTACAGTGGGATAGTCATTACCGAACACCGAAAGTGCCTCACGTTTGCCGACCGCAACCTGCGTTATATAGGGGAAAAGGTTGTTTGGTACACCGTCAGGGTCTTCACCGATCAGACCGCTGGGATGGGCCCCCACAGGATTGAAATACCGCAGAAGCGCGATATCCCACTCCTCCCCGGCAGCGTTAATGTCACAGAGGATCTCTTCAATCATAAGCTTTGAACGTCCGTATGGATTGGTGGGTACCAGCGGGAAATCCTCCATTATCGGAACCGCATGAGGATCTCCGTACACAGTGGCGGAAGAACTGAAGACTATCTTTCTGACATTGTGTTTACGCATAGCTTCACACAGATGCAGCGTTCCTGTAATATTATTGTGATAGTAACGAAGCGGCATGCTGACAGATTCTCCAACCGCCTTCAGGCCCGCGAAGTGAATTACCGCATCGATCTCAGCACCTTCAAAAACCCTGCTCAGCGCGTCTCTGTCCAGCAGATCCACCTTGTGGAATTCCAGAGATTTACCCGTGATCTGCTGTACCCTTTTCAGCGATTCTTCCTTGCTGTTCAAAAGGTTATCGACAACAATCACATCATATCCTGACTCAAGCAATGTCAGGCAGGTATGACTGCCGATATACCCGGCTCCACCCGTCACCAGTATCTTCATTATAAATTCCCCAACTTTCCGGGATGCACAGTAGCACATTTTTGCTGAATAAACCAACACCTCAAACAGTATCGCAGTGAAGCAATTACGCTCTTTATTTCTGATTGACACATGACAACTACCTGCATATACTACCTGATATTGAACATAAACAAACCAAAAGGAGGAACGAAATCGCTATGAAGAGCTATTTTTCATTAATCGCAGGGGCTGGAATCGCGACACTGACTCTGGCTCTCCTTTTCTCATGCGCCCCCGTAAACCTCTACACAATCAATATGAACTACACGCCATCGGAAATCGCTGCGGCCAAGGCTGACGATATGGGAAATGTTCAGCTCACTGTGGCCAGATTTATCGATTCAAGAAGCGTAAAGGACAAGATGATTATAGGCAGGGTGGTGTCGGCTGATGGTGGTACGATACCGGTACTGCCGAAATATTTGAAACCTGTAGACGCGGTTACCTTCGGTATCAGGGATTGCCTGTCCGCGGAAGGATATTCTCTGTCACCGGAAATACCTGCATGGGACCTCCAAAGCGATTCGATCGAGAAAAGATGGGGGACGATACTGATAGGTGGTACTATCGATAAGCTTGAAGTTGTCTGTAATAAGGATGGGATAAAGAAAAAATACAGGACGGATGTAAAGCTGACAATATTCTTTGCGGATGCACGCAATGCACGCATATTCCGCAAGATGGAGATCGAGACGAGCCCTTCTCTGGTACATGTGAGATTCTCCGAGAAGATGCTGGAAGAACAGATAAATAAAGCGCTTTCAGATTCTATTGAGCAGGTGTTCGGAAACAGGGACACAATGCGGAAAATCCTCGGGGAAACGGCAGGTCAATAGACAAAACAAGGTAATCACCGTTTCCAGTTCCCGGCAGAAAAGGGTGATGGCCATCTGGCCCGCCGGATTGCAATTCCATAAAGTAAGCCTTTTTTCTCAGAGGGAAGAAAAAATAACTTGACTTACATTAAAAATATTATATAGGCTTATACATCAGAAAAAAAGCTCTTTCGCCGGCAGACAGTTGGCGGGGCGCGGTAAAGTTAGGATTGAGACATTTTAAAGTACGAATTTAAACATCTGGACTTTCAGTCTTCTGTTTTCTTCTTACATGTAGGCGATCCTGCTTTAGAAAAATCAGAAAAGGAGGATTGCCGTAATGCCTGAAGGTACCGTAAAGTGGTTTAATTCAAGCAAGGGGTTCGGCTTCATCGAAAGCGATGAAGGCGGTGATGTGTTTGTTCATTACAGCGCTATTCAAACCGAAGGTTTCAGAACTCTGGAGGAAAACCAGCGCGTGTCGTTTGATGTCGAGCAGGGCAACAAAGGCCCGTCAGCCGCTAACGTCAAAATCATATAACTGTTAATCTTAACAAAAAGAGGCGCCCGTGATTATTCTCAGGGCGCCTTTTTTATGACCCTCTATTCCAGCCTGAACAGTTTCTTTACCGCTGCCACATAGGGGTCGGCTTCTCCATCGCGACTTTCCCTCTTTAGTCCTACGACGGGATCGTGCAGTATTTTGTTCACAATGGAGTTGACAAGTATTTCTATGTTTTCCCTCTCTTCCCCATCGAGATTTTTCATCCACGAATGAGACCTTTTCATTTCTCCCCTTACTATATCTTCGGTCTTAGTCTTTAAGTCCACTATCGTGGGAACAACCTCGAGTGTGGCGAACCATTCAGAAAATCTGGCGACTTCTTCATCAATAATAGATTCCGCTTCTCTCGCCTCGTTAAGTCGGCTTTCCATATTCTCGTCAACCACTCCCTGGAGATCATCGATATTGTACAGATACACATTATCGATCTTTCCCGCGTCAGGGTCAATGTCGCGCGGCACCGCCACGTCGACAAGAAACATCAGTCTGTTTTTCCGCCTGCGCAGTGCAGTCGTGATCATATCCGCGGATATAATACAATCCGGAGAACCAGTTGAACTTATTACTATATCAACGTCTCCAAGTGTATCCTCGAGAAGTTCAAATTCAATCGGAAAACCGTGAAAGTTATTGGCGAGTTTTACCGCGTTCTCGTAAGTACGGTTGGCAAAGATTATCCGGTCAACGCCATTGTCCATGAGGTGTCTGGCCGCAAGCTGCGCCATCTCACCTGCACCGACAAGAAGCACCTTCTTTTTGTCAAGCGTGCCAAATATCTTTTTGGCAAGTTTGACTGCGGCGAAACTCACCGAGACCGCATTGTTTGCTATAGCCGTCTCCGTTCTCACCTTTTTCGCCACGGAAAAGGCATGGTGAAGCAGTTTATTCAATATAACGCCGGAGGTCTTTTGTCTCACACACAGACGATAGGCATCCTTGACCTGTCCCAGGATCTGGGGCTCTCCCATGATCATCGAATCGAGACTTGACGCAACCCTGAAAAGATGGCGCACCGCGTCTTCATCGCGATACACATATAGGCATCTCTCCATTTCTTCAGGAGAAAGATTGCCGCGCGCGGTGATAAATGCCTTCAATTCCTCCACGACCGCGTCGGCGGGTTTCATGTTTACCAGCACTTCAGCCCGATTACAGGTGGAAAGATACATCACCTCTCTGACATGCGGGATATTCTTCAATGCTTCGAGAATTTTCCCCTCTTCCCCGTGTGATATGGACAACCTCTCTCTTATGCTCAGGGGGGCGCTTCTATGGTTTATTCCCAGGAGTGCTATGCTCATGTTCTCCAAACTCTACAATAATCAGAAATTGTGTATCGTTACAAAAAAAACATTCACGCCGATAAAGGCAAAGAAAAGTCCGGCGAAGGCTATTATGGACAGAAGAGCCGCCTTCCTTCCCTTCCATCCCATGACCATTCTCTGGTGAACCAGGGCGGCGTAAATAACCCAGGAGATTGCAGTAAATATCTGCTTCGGATCCCAATGCCAGCTGTCCCCCCAGACGGTTCGAGCCCATATTGATCCCGCAATAATGCCGATCGTCAGAAGCGGAAATCCCCAGATGATACATATATGATTTATCCTGTCAAGGTCCCGCAGGGAGGGAAGCAGTCTGCTGAAGCCACGTACTTTTTTGCTCTTTATCAGGTTGTCCTGCAGCAGGTACATTGTCCCCGCCAGACATGCCAGCGCGAATAGGGCTCCTCCGGTAAGTAGGAGTACAACGTGAACAGGAACCCAGGGTCCGCGCAGAGTGGGAGGGATGGAAACTCCACCCATCAACCCGGCAGATGCCGCTATCATCATCACCAGAACCGCAGGAGATACAAAGGCGCCAAGCACCCGTGTCTTTGTCTTTGTCTGAAAGGCAAGATATGCACCCGAAATAGCCCAGGCAGTGAATGAAAGTGAACCATAGATGTTGGCCGACGGTGTAGAAGCCGCCCCCGTCCATTGAATGACGATACAAACCGTGTGCAGGGCGAACGCCAGAGAAAACACCCACATCGATAGCTTCGCCACCCTCACTCTCCCGACAAAGAGCGAGGAGATATATCCTGCCGTGCTCACGAAGTAAGCGGCAAGCGCGATCCTGAAAAAGATCATCTCCATAAATTCACCTGAGTGTTAAAAGCCCTGACAGACCCGGCTCCTCGAATTTTTCTTTGCAATTTCCAGTTTCCAGTTTCCAGTTTCACTCGAACCCTCGAATCTCTGAACCTTTTTTAAGAGAGGTTATCCGAAGTTTCATAGCTTCACATCCTCGCCGGTAAGGTCTCTGACAATCTCTCTTGCCCTGTCCCATTCTTCTTCTCTGATATGCCGGAGTATATCGGAATCCAGCACAGATTCAAATGTCCTTTTGTTCTCCGCCGATGTACCTCCACGGGCAATTATTTTCTCCCTGAGATTACCCATAATATCGAGGAGAATGCCATATTCGGGGCCATATTTCTCCTCCATTTTCTCCCTCAGTTTCCTGGCCAGCGCCGGGCTTTTCCCCCCGGTTGATATGGCTATCAGAAGATCTTTCCGACGAAAGATTGCAGGCACTATGAAATTACATCTGGCAGGCTCATCCACAACATTTACCAATATTCCCCTGCTGCGCGAGTCGCGATAGATTCTTTCATTGACATCGTTCCGGTCGGTTGCCCCTATCACGAGAAAAGCACCCTCTATATGTTCTTCCCTGTAGTCATCGGGCACATGTTCTATAGTTTCTTTATCCTTCATTGCACGCAGCCCCGGAGTTATGGTTTTTCCGACAAGAACTACCCTGGCGCCGCATTCGAGAAGCCTTATTATCTTCCTTTCGGCAACATCTCCGCCGCCCACAACAACACACTTTTCATTCGAGATATCAAGACTTATGGGATAAAATTTCATCTGCTCCATCCTGTTGAAAAAGTAAAGAATATAACTATCACGAAGGCCATGAAAGTTCAAGTTGCTTGAAATATCGGCAAATGGGTGGTAGCTTAAGCGACAGGAGGCAAGACATGCCGGAGACAAAAGAGAAATGGATCGAAATAACCGTTCTGACACCGCCGGAACTGGTTGATGCGCTGTCAAACTTCCTGGAAGAACTGGGGGCAGACGGCGTGTTTCAGGAAGTGGCGCACAGCCCCGACGAGTCGGGATTCAACAGCCTTAAGGTCTCCACGCAGGAAGAGATAAAGGCCTATCTTCCGTGGAGTCACAACGTAAAAAAACGGACAGCCCGCATTGAAGCCTATATCGACAGCCTGTCTTCAATATTCCCCAAACTGGAAAAACCCCGGATCTCCACAAAGATCATAGTCGATCCCGACTGGGGTGAACAGTGGAAAAAATATTTTAAACCTATCAGGGTGAGCAACAATATAGTAATCAAACCGACATGGGAAAGATATTCCCCGGCCGGTCGCGATATTGTCATTGACATAGATCCCGGAATGGCCTTCGGCACGGGGCAGCATGCATCCACCACAATGTGCATCATGGTCCTCGAGGATATACTGTTGAAGAACAGTGAGCGGGGAGAGTATGACATACTGGATGTCGGCACGGGCACCGGTATACTTGCCATATGCGCCGCAAAGCTCGGAGCGCACACGGTAACGGGCATAGACATAGATCCAAAGGCCGTTGAGATAGCAGGCAAAAATATCGTTATAAACGGTGTGAAAGACCGGGTTGAGATTATCAATCGCGATATTGCCCTGTGCAGTGGCAGTTTCGATCTGATAGTGGCCAACCTGATATCAGGGGCACTTATAAAACTTCACTCACATCTTATATCTCTGACAAAGCCCGGCGGATATATCATAGCGTCTGGAATCACAAAGCAGGACGCGAAAGACGTGGAGAAGATATTCTGCAACGGGGAAACTGTGCTGTATGAAACAAGAAGCGAAGATGAATGGGTCTGTTACACCTTTAAAAAGCAATCCGGTAAAAACGCTGCAGGCACACGGTGACGGAGATTGGCAATACCAAGAATTTATAACCCACAGGAACTCAGGGAGGGAATGTCTTCGGAATTAGGGAAAGAATATTTTACCTATATAAGAGATGTCCTGCGGCTAAAGAAGGGTGATAAACTGATACTCTTCGACGGTAAGGGCCACGAATACAGCACCGTCATCAGAGATTTTTACTCCCGCAATGTATGTCTCGATATAATCAGAAAAGAAACCATCAAGCTGCCCGCCACACATATAACTCTCGCCCAATCGCTCCCCAAGAGGGGCAAGATGGAAATGATTATTCAGAAATCGACAGAACTGGGTGCAAGTCGGATTGTGCCCTTTATATCCTCAAGATCCATACCGCGACCGACAGGGACAAGGGCCACAGGCAAAGCGACAAGATGGCGCAAGATAGCCATAGAAGCGTCCAGACAGTGCGGCAGGGGAGATGTGCCGGAGGTGAGCGAGATAACCTCTTTCGATGAAATGCTGAGTATACCGGACAGTAATACCCTCCTGATAATCCTATGGGAGGCGGAGCCGGAGTTGGGAATCAGGGAGATATTGACTGATGAAAAGCACGCGAGGGTAAACAGCTTTTTTATCGTCATTGGCCCTGAAGGCGGATTTTCATGGGAAGAGATTAAAAAGGCCCGGCAGTGCGGTTTTATCTCCGCGAGCCTGGGAAGGCTTATCCTGAGAACCGAAACCGCTCCCCTCGCCATACTCTCTATCCTCCAGTACGAAAAAGGGGTATTCGGTGTTCCGGCAGATTAAAAGAAAAAAGGAGATAATCGAATGACGGTTCTCTATGGCGGGTTCTGGCAAAGGCTTGTGGCTCTTTCAATAGATATGATCATACTTTACATATTCACCATCATCCTTTTCCTGATAGGAAATCTTATCGTCCCATTTCACTACGATTCCATGTATCTGACAGATACCTCTTCGGCATTTATATACGCCATATTTTTCCCCTGTTATGGCATGGCCGTTCTGATCAACGCGGCCTATTTCATATATTTTCACGGCACCACAGGCCAGACACCTGGAAAGAAACTGCTTGGCCTCAAAGTTGTGCGTACAGATGGAAAGCCGATGACGCTGGGGATAGCCTTTCTGAGGTGGGTCGGATATATAATATCCAAACTGCCATTCTTCCTGGGTTTTATATGGGTCGCATTCGACGGCAGAAAACAGGGGTGGCATGACAAGATAGCGGGGACATACGTAATTAAAACCCACATATATCAGGAGATAAAAGATCAGGTACCACCGGATGCTTCGTTCGGACCAGCCTTTGGCAACTATCCGGGCAGGAATACCCCATCTGGAAACGAACACGGGAGTGGAT
>Ga0208905_1000446_pt1 | contig 20877 bp, 16 predicted proteins | sample AntAceMetag02UKS_FD_184776 | JGI IMG/M metagenome (GOLD analysis project Ga0208905, IMG submission 184776) | Saline lake microbial communities from Ace Lake, Antarctica - Antarctic Ace Lake Metagenome 02UKS (SPAdes) (version 2) | ecosystem: Environmental > Aquatic > Non-marine Saline and... | reverse complement strand
TATATCATTCCCCGCCCCCGTCGTAAAGTCCTTCAGGATCAGTTCCTCGGCCGCCCTCCCCCCGAGGAGGATCGTGATGTTGTTGATCAGATATGAGCTGGGATAGGCATGCTTCTCATCCACCGGGAGCTGCTGCGTCAGGCCAAGGGCCCTTCCTCTCGGGATAATGGTAACCTTGTGTATCGGGTCGGTCCCCGGGATCAGTCTGGCGACCAGGGCGTGGCCGCCTTCATGGTACGCGGTGTTGCTCTTCTCCTCGTCACTGATCACCATGCTCCTTCTCTCGGCCCCCATGAGGACCTTGTCCTTCGCGAATTCCAGGTCGGACAGGGAGACCGTCTCCTTGTTCTGCCGCGCGGCATACAGGGCCGCCTCATTGACCAGGTTCTCTATATCGGCGCCGGAAAAACCGGGGGTCCCCCGGGCAATGACCGAAAGTGCTATGCCGGGATCGAGCGGAACCTTCTTGACGTGAACCTCGAATATCTTTTCCCTCCCCTTGACGTCCGGGAGGGGAACCACTACCTGCCGGTCGAACCTCCCCGGCCTCAGAAGCGCGGGGTCGAGGACATCCGGACGGTTGGTCGCCGACATGATGATGACGCCCTCATTCGATTCGAATCCGTCCATCTCCACGAGCATCTGGTTCAGGGTCTGTTCCCTCTCGTCATGACCGCCTCCGAGACCGGCACCCCGCTGCCTTCCGACCGCATCGAGCTCGTCGATAAAGATGATGCAGGGGGCATTCTTCTTCCCCTGGTTAAAGAGGTCTCTCACGCGGGACGCCCCGACACCCACGAACATCTCCACGAAATCGGAACCACTGATACTTAGAAAGGGAACCCCCGCCTCGCCGGCGATCGCGCGAGCGAGGAGCGTTTTACCCGTGCCGGGCTGTCCCACGAGGAGCACTCCCTTGGGAATCCGTCCCCCCAGTTTCGTGAACCTCCCGGGGTCTCTCAGAAACTCGACTACCTCCTCCAGCTCTTCCTTGGCCTCATCGATACCCGCCACATCGGCGAAGGTGGTCTTCAGAGACTTGTCGGTCATCAGGCGGGCCTTGCTCTTACCGAAAGACATCGCCTTGCCGCCGCCACCCTGCATCTGTTTCATGAAAAAGATCCAGACACCCACAAGGAGGATAATGGGAAGCCACGATATAAGGATGGTCATATACCAGGAAGACCCCTCGGCGGGTTTGGCTGTGATCCTCACACCCTTTTTCTTCAAGAGGGGAACCAGATTCTGGTCCCGGGGGGCGAACAGTTTGAATACCTTGCCGTTGGCAAGTTTGCCTTCTATATTCTCGCCCTGGATAGTCACATCGGTCACCTGCCCCTTATCGAGGTAGCCGATAAATTCACTGTACACAATTTGTTCATCCTGCCTCTGGGGCTGATTGAACATCTGGAAGAGAAAGACAAATACCAGACTGACCACAATCCAGAGGGCAATATTTTTTTGCGATTGATTCACGGTTAACTCCCTATAAAATATTTAAGTTTTTCCCTATCAAATAATTTCAGCTTTTACCACCTTTTCCGTCACATCCGTCATCTTTACCCTGTCGCTGAGCCGCACGCCCGGAACCCACAACACCGAGATCCGGTCGGCCAGGAGAGGGATCGACCGTCTTTGGACCTTCGGCACCTTTTCATCCATCAGGAGCGTCGCCACCTTTTTCGTCCCCTCCATCCCCAGGGGTCGTATCCGGTCCCCCGTCCGTATGCTCCGAACGACAAGCGGAAAGGAGATGGCGCTGTAATCCATGAAGACGGGGTTATCCGAACGGGCATCCACCTCCCCCGCTCCGACCAGATCAAAGACCATCCTTCTCCCCGTCTGTCCGATATCCACGCTCCCCGGGAGCTGTACCTCGTATAAAAAGTCGCACCCATCCGATGACCCCTGGTCCGGCGCAATAATCAGATCGGCATACTCCCGCCGGGCCGTGAGATTGAAGGGAAGATCCGCGGAGGCGCTCGGGCTCGGACCGTCAATGAGATCCGCCACCGCCTTTACATGCAGATACCCGATCCCGTTCTTTACGGGTGAATGGCTCTCAAGGATGGCCTTGATAAGCCTCCACAACAAGGCCGGGTGAAGTTCTTTCAGTTTTGAAACCGGCAGCCGCGCCCTGCCCGTATCGATACCCCACTCGTCGATAATCCCCGCGACCGATTCACGAATAAAATCGTCCTCAAGCCTGAGTATCTCGGCGGTACGACCGATATTTTCTTCCAGCCTTACGTTGTAGGAGGCCTTCAGCTCCGGCACCAGTCGGCCCCGTATCCTGTTTCTCAGATAGGTCTCATCTTTGTTGGAGCTGTCCGTCACGAAGGGTATACCTTCTTCCCCCAGAAAGGAGAGTATCTCATCGCGCGTGATCTCCATGAGGGGGCGTATATAGATCCTGTCGCGCACCGGGAGAAACCCCTTCAGACCCTCGAGTCCACTCCCCCTGAGAAACCGCATGATGACCGTCTCCGCCTGATCGTTCAGGGTATGCCCCAGGGCTATTTTATCCAGTTTGTGCCTGCTCGCCATCCTCTCAAAGAACGCGTATCGCTCCTCCCGGCAGAGATCTTCAAGGGACCCTCCCCTCTCCTCCCGCAACGCCGGGATGGAAACCCTTTCCGATTCAAAGGGGACACCAATCGACCCGGCCAGTTCTCGGACAAAGGCCTCATCCCGGTCGGCTTCCTCCCCCCTGATGCCGTGGTTCAGGTGCAGTACAACCAGCTCAAGGGGATACTCCGGCGCGAGATTCGCAAGCACGTGCAGGAGGGCGACGGAATCCGCCCCTCCGGACACGGCAACGCCCACCCGGTTACCCGTGCCGAGCATAGCGTGCCTCTCAATCGTGTTTTGTACCTTACGCATGGGTCAATCAAACCCCTTCCGCCCTGAACTTTGTCATCCGAAGAGTTCTTTCAATTGTGTTATATCCTCGCAACAGTAATCAGGACGCAGAGACAGAAGTCTGGCCCTGTCTCCCAAGCCGTTCAGGAGAGCGCAGCTCACCGTCCTGGTATTCTTCGCCAGGAGTATATCGTTGATCCCGTCACCGATAACCACAGTCTCCGTCTTCTCCACACCATACTTCTCCAGGAGGGGAATCAACAGCTCCCGTTCGGGTTTCATGATTGAGGAACTGTCCTGGCCGATGATCTCTTCAAAGTGACCGGCTATCCCCAGCGCCTCCGCAATCCTCAGCGTATAGTCATAGACCTTGTTCGTAATAATCAGCTTCTTTGTGTCCCTGAAATGCTCCAGCACGCCCAGCACGCCCGGATAGAGGATTGTCGTATCGAGGAGGTGCTCGGCGTAATGGGCCCTGAACAGTTTCATCGCCTCATCGAACCTGCCGAGGTGCTCATCTCCGAGAGAGCGTTCAATCAGTTTTACCACCCCATCGCCGATGAACCCTATGAGCTTCTCCGTATCGAGAACCGGGATGCCCAGCTCGCGCAGCGTGTGGTTCACGGAGTTCGCGAGATCTTCCCCCGAATACACAAGCGTCCCATCAAAGTCAAAAACCATCAGTCCGATCTTTCTCATTTTTCTCCTGACGAATATGGGGTCAGCGGATTTTTCCGACTTCTCGTGTCTTTGTTGAGTTTTTCACAAAACATTCGGATTGGAATCGCACTTTGCTAATATAATAACTCTCCTGAGAATTACAAGGGATAAAAAGGCGAAAATTTAGGCAAATAAGCTGTTGACAAGCCGTTTCCCCGTGTGATACGTGCTGTGCAAAACCGCTTGGATCCGGCGAGCGCCGGACTGGGACGGAATGGTCGAAGACAGAACGTGCAGTAATGGTATATCTTGAGGGGCCCTTCCGACATCAGCCGGAGAAGCCCCTTTTTCGTGAGATGAAAAAAGACTTGATCGCCATCATAGGACTCGGCAAGGTGGGTGCTGCGGTAGGTCACCTCCTCCGAAGTGCCGGCTACGAGATAACCGCGATCGCGGACCGGTCCCCCGATGCCCTTGAGAGGGGGGTCAGATACACCGGCGGGGTTGTCTCGAACGATCCCCTCCAGGCCTCCCTGCCCGCCACCTCTATCTTCATTACCACACCGGACGATATCATTGAATCGGTATGCAGCGAAATTGCCCGGGGGGGCGGTTTCGGCCCCGGCAAGAGGGTTGTTCACATGAGCGGGGCCGGAGGACTCGGTCTCCTGGAATCCGCGCGCGCGGCCGGGGCAGAGGTAGCAACCATTCACCCACTCCAATCCTTTGTAGACATCGAGGGGGTCATAGAGAGCATCCCGGGGAGTACCTTCAGCATCACCGCCGAAGGCGAGATAAAGGACTGGGCGGTGCATATCGTCCGCGCCCTGGGGGGCATACCCTTCTTTGTGTCGGATGCGGACAAACCGCTCTACCACGCGGCGGCCTGCATGGCGTCGAACTACCTCGTTACACTGATGAACATGGTAGAGGGGATCTACCGGCACCTGGGGATGGAGGGCGACGAAGCGATCCGGTCATTCTGGCCCCTTGTCAGGGGAACCCTCAGAAACATCGAGGGCCGGGGAACCGAGAAATCGCTTACCGGCCCCATCGCACGCGGCGACATCGGAACGCTCCGCAAGCATCTGAAGGTCCTCAGGGAGACAATGCCCGAGCTTCTGAATCTGTACTGCGAGATGGGGTTGTTTACCGTAGAAATAGGCATGAAGAATAATACCCTGTCAGGAGACAGGGCCGAAGAGATACGATCACTGTTGAAAGGAGTTTCAGATGAGTAAACAGGGCAGGATAAACAAGATCACAACCTCCGCTATTCTGAAGATGAAGAGAGAGGGAGAGAAGATCTCCATGCTGACCGCTTACGACTACTCCACCGCCGCGATCATGGATGAGGCCGGTGTGGATATGATACTGATAGGAGATTCCCTCGGGATGGTCGTCCTGGGTTACGACAGCACACTGCCGGTCACCATGGAAGATATGCTCCACCACACAAAGCCGGTATCCCGCGCGGCAAAGCGCGCGATGGTTATCGCGGACATGCCCTTTATGTCATACCAGGTATCGGCCGAGGAGGCCCTGCGCAACGCGGGCCGTTTCATGCAAGAGGCCGGCGCCCACGGCGTGAAACTGGAGGGGGGCGAAGGGGTGACCGATGCCGTCAGGAAGATTACCTCGGCGGGCATCCCGCTCGTGGGGCATCTCGGTCTCACGCCCCAATCGGTCCATCAGCTCGGCGGCTACAAGGTCCAGGGCAAGGATGACGCGGCAGCCCGGAAGCTGATGGAAGATGCCAGGGCCCTGGAAGAGGCGGGGGCCTTTTCCATCGTCCTGGAATGCGTCCCGGCACCTCTTGCCGGCGAGATCAGCAGGGCCCTGACGATCCCCACGATCGGAATCGGTGCCGGTGTCGAGTGCGACGGCCAGGTGCTCGTCATCAACGACATACTCGGAATGTTCGAGAAGTTCACCCCCAAATTTGTCAAGAAATACGCCGAACTGAGCAAGGACATCCAGACCGCCGTCGGGGAGTACATCGACGAGGTCAAGGGCGGGACATTTCCGGGGGAAGAACACTCGTTCCGATAGGGCGGGTGGTACCGTATTTTTCAGAGGAGAGATCTGCACACAAATCAACGGAGGATCATTATGAACAAGGCACTGATTATACTAGCCATTGGAGCGATTATCTCCTTCTGGGCGGGGCTAAACTACCACTTCATACGCATGGATAATGATCTGAAGGTTCTGAAAAAGACCGAGATCACCTTCGACAAGACCATTGTCGATGCCAGGGGAGCTAAAAGGGTCAAGTTGTTTGTCGACCCCGCCCTTGTAAGGGCCGGGGTAAAGGACCTGTTGAAAGACATTGAGAAGTAAGTGGTTCGGCAGACTCAGGTCCGAGACCCGCGTCTGCGCGCGTACTGCCACATCCGGGAAAAGACCCGCACCCCCGTCTCCGGAAAATCGAAGATGGGGATCTCTTTCTCCATCAGATAGGCGCGCGACAGGGTGATATCATCGGCACTCCCCAGAAGAGAGACGAAGAAGGGTTTATTCGCCCTTTTTTTGACAAGATCCACAACGGGGTCCATCATGCCGGTGCCGTAGCCGGCAAACGAGATAAAAAAGATCCCGTCCACGCCATCGTCATCCAGAAGGGCACTGACGATCTCGGTCGAGGTCTTCTCGAAACCGTGTCTGTTCATGTCAGGATAGGTATCAACGGGGTTCTTCCGTTTGAGCCCGGTTGAGATGACCGCGGAGAGGCGCTCCAGGGTCTCGGGTTTGAACCGGGCAAGGGTGAGACCCTCATCGGCCGCCTGATCGACAGACATGATCGCCTGGGCCCCGCTGAAGGTAACCAGGGCAATCCGGTTACCCCGTGGAAGAGGCGCCCACTGGAATCCCATGATCGTCGCCAGGAGTTCACTCACATTCTTCACACGCAGGACCCCCGCCTGACGAAGAGCCCCGTCCAGGATTGCGTCATTGACGGCGAGACTCCCCGTATGAGAGGCCGTGGCGGCGCTTCCCTCCTCGCTGCGACCGCCCTTGAGCAGAATAACCGGCTTTTCCCTGACGGCCTTCCGGGCCTCCTCCAGGAATCGGCGCCCATCGCGAATATCCTCCAGGTACAGGCCTATGATCCGGGTCTGTCTGTCTCCGGCCAGATATTCCAGGGCATCGCTCTCGTCGACATCCACCTTGTTCCCCAGGCCCAGGCCCTTTGAAATCCGGTACACGGGGAAGGAACTCATGTACAAAAGCAGCGCCCCCACGAAGATCCCTGACTGGGCGGCAAATCCCACGGAACCGGGGAGCATTGTGCTGCTGTTCGCAAAGTATGAAGTCAGGAGCCCCGTCTCCGTATTTACCACCCCCAGCGTGTTCGGCCCGAAGCCCCGGATATCGGCGGAGCGCAGGATAGTCCGAATTTCCTCCTGTATGGCCCTCCCCTCTTCACCCGACTCGGCAAACCCCTCGGAGGAGATCACCACGCCCTTTACCCCCTTGCGGGCACAGTCCCTCAGTGCCTCCGGTACCGCCCCGGGGGGGATGATCATTGTGGCCAGATCCACGTCAAAGGGGACCTCGTCAAGGGTGGGATACAGCGTGACCCCGCTGAACTCGCCGCCGCGGGGGTTGATCCCGGCAATCCGGCCCTTGAAGCCCGACTGGTGCAGCACCTCGATGAGCAGTGCCCCCGGTTTGAAAGGGTCCTGTGAGGCGCCGAAGATGGCTATACTCTCTGATTCCATTACGTCGCGGACTGATCGCATCGTTCCCTCCCGTGGTCTGATGAAGACGTTCTAACTCTGCTTGTGGTCTGGAATGTCTGGCAGGGGAGGAATTCTTCCCCGCCTGAGCCACCATAGAAATACGGTTGCCCTATGTCAAGAAGAAAGAGGGGTGATGAGTCCATATCGGGCGACGACTGTGCCGAGGCGGGAGAATGGCCTTATAACGGTATCAGGGAAAGCTATCGGGGTTTTCAGATGGTTCCTTTCGCCAGAAGTTTGGCAAATTCATCAGGACTGACCGGGGGGCTGAAATAATAGCCCTGGGCGTCATCACAGCCAAACCCCTTTAACAGTTCAAACTGTTCCTCCGTTTCAACTCCCTCCGCCACGATCCTCTTCTCAAGGCTGTGCCCCATGGCGATAATAGTCCGTATAATAACAATATTATCCGGCTGTTGTGTGCATTCCATGACAAAGGAACGATCGATCTTTATGGCATCAAAGGGGAACGATGTCAGGTAACACAGGGAGGAGTACCCCGTTCCGAAATCATCCAGGGCCATGGTAATGCCCAAGGCTTTTATCTTTCTCAGCGTTGAAATCGTGTCTTCCGTATCCTGCATGAGAACGTTTTCGGTAATTTCCACCTCAAGATCGTTCGCGCTGAAATTTGGGACCCGGAGGGCACTCTTGATATTTTTTATAATATTCTGGTGCGCAAACTTATATCCGGACAGGTTCACGGCAATCCTCGACGGAAGCAAACCTGCTTTCCCCCACTCATTCGCCTGTTTGCATGCCGATTGCAACACCCATTTGTTGATGTCGATAATCAGGTCCGATTCCTCCGCAATCTGGATAAAGTTATCGGGAAGAAGCATCCCCTTCTCCGGATGACGCCACCGGATCAGCCCCTCGGCTCCGGTAATCTTTCTTGTTGCGAGGTGTACCTGCGGTTGATAGTAGAGGACAAACTCCCCTCTATTTAGCGCCTTTCTCATGTCCTTCTCAATTGAAAACCGCTCAATAGCAGCACGGTTCAGGGCTTCATCATAAAACTGATAATTATTTCTCCCGAAATCCTTTGCCTGATACATCGCGGAATCCGCGTTTTTCAATAACTCAGCCGCACTCTCCCCATCTTGGGGGAAAACACTGATACCGATGCTGGCGGTCACCGACACATCGTGCCCGCCACAATCATATGTGGCTGATACCGCTTTAATGAGACGCCGGGCGACCATTGCCGCGCTTCCCGTATCCCTGATATCGGGAAGTAAAACGGTAAACTCATCTCCCCCCAGCCTGGCAATCATTGAATCGGAACTGTCCGTGCCGAGGCGTGTCGCGGTATCCCCGCGTCGGATGTTCTGCTTGAGTGTTTCCGCCACGTTTTTCAAAAGCAGATCGCCGATCTGGTGCCCCAGAGTATCATTGATCCGCTTAAAATGATCAAGATCCATATACAACAGGGCAAGCGGATGATTATTGCGAGTCGCTGTGGCAATTGCCTGGTCAAGCCGGTCCAGAAAAAGCATTCGATTTGCCAGTCCGGTCAGACCATCATAAAAGACGAGCAGGCGAATCTCTTCCTCCGCGTCTTTCAACTGGGTTATATCCTGAACAACCCCCAGCAGTATTTCCGGAACCCCCTCCTCATTGAAGAGTACCTCCCCCCGGTTCAGTATGTGCTTCTGAGTGCCATCGGGAAAGAGAACACGGTAATCCAGGTTAATCGATCCTTTTGTTTTCACTGCCTTATCAATTTTTTTCCTAACTGCCTCGCGCTCCCGGTCAATAACCTGCGCCAGAAAATCATCATACGTCACCTGCGTGCCGCCCTCGTCTAATCCAAGAAGACGAACGGCTTCATTGGAACAGTGAAACTCATTGGTGACAAGATCAACCTGCCAGTTCCCAAGCTTGGCAAGCTTCTGGGTCTTGTCCAAGCGGTTTTTGCTCCGGTATAATTCCCTGAAGGCCTGGCCGGCGCGTAACATATACCTTCCCCGGTGACCCAGCATCGCCAGATTGACAGGCTTGGATATGAAACCATCGGCACCGGCTTCAAATGCCTTCCTGATTGAACCGGTATCATCCAGGCCGGTCACCATCAAGACTTGAGTATACGCCCCCTCAGGGAGGTCCCGAATAGCGGCACACGTTTCAAATCCATCCATCTCCGGCATCATGACGTCCAGCAGGACAAGATCGGGGTTCTTGGACTTGTAGAGAGAGAGTCCACGGCGGCCGTTCTCCGCCTCGATTATATCAAAACCGGCCTTCATGAGTGCCGCGCCCATCGCTATGCGCAGGGAGTTGTCATCGTCCACAACCAGCGCCAATGGATTCCCACTTTCCCGTTTTTTGTTTCTCATCTGGAATTGATCTCCTTCTGCAAGACTTCTTTGGCTTTTATAAATTCCGATTCAATGGCCGCGATGAGACGCGCTGCATCTTCAAGGGAATTATCTCTACAATTCATTTCAAGCTCTTTACTTATTTCAGAAAGTCTGAGGGCCCCCACATTGGCGCTGCTTGATTTAAGACTATGAGCGGACCGTTGCAAGACCTCCCGGGCATTCCCCGGAAGGGCCTCTTTCAGTTGTGAGATAAGGGGCTCAGAATCAGTCAGGTAGGCTTCAATAACCCTTTTAACAACACTTGGTTCTCCCTCAATCTGAAGATCCTGAAGCCCACTCAGGACACTTCGATCAATGGGGGATGAATCCTCGTTACCCGGGCCGTTTTCCTCCGAGGAACCGGGACCCATGATACCATTGATATCATCCTTCTCTTTCTCCACGGCTTTAGCTTCCAAAGGCCCATCCGCTCCGTCACCGCACCAGCGATTCAGAGTGACCAGCATCTGCTTGAGCGCATAGGGTTTAATCATATAGTCGTCCATCCCGGCAGCCAGGCATTTTTCACGGTTTTCTTCACGGGCGTGGGCCGTTAACGCGACAATAGGTGTCTTCTTTTCCAGGTCCTTTTCTCTTTCCAGTTCCCGAATCGCAACTGTGGCCTGATACCCGTCCAAGACGGGCATCTGACAATCCATAAAGACAATGTCATACCCCCCCTCTGCCGATACGAAGGCCTCCACGGCATCCTTGCCGTTTGCGGCGATATCTACCCGGCAACCGAATGTTCTGAGCATGGCCTCGTCAACTTCCCGGTTCGTTGCGTTATCTTCCACCACGAGAACACGGATATTAAATTTTTGCCCCTCTTCGGCGATGCTGTGCTTTGTGATGAGCTGCTGGTTTAATTCACCCTTCGGATTGCATTCCATCACCCTCAGCAATGAGGCATGCAGATCGGACTGGCGAACCGGCTTGATCAGGTAAGCCAGGACACCGCTCTCTTTGGCTATCCTGGCATCACCACGTAATCCTACAGAGGTGAGCATGACTACCCTGATATTCTCTATGGCCGGATCATCCTGTATCCTTTGAGCCACTTCCAGTCCACCTATATCCGGCATATCCATATCAAGGAGGACCACATCAAAGGGTTCTCCTCTCTGCCCGGCCAAAACCAGTTTATCGAGTCCTTCGAACCCTCCCCCGGCACTCTCACTTTTCATCCCCCATGAAGCCGTCTGTCGATCAAGAATTTCCCGGTTCGTTGCGTTATCATCAATGATAAGGACGCGAAGTTCACGCAACCTTTCAACAGTGGGGAAAGATTTTTTTCTTTTCTTTTCAGGGTTTATTCCAAGATCCGCGGTAAAAAAGAAGTTCGAGCCTTTCCCCGGTTCGCTTTCACAATCCAGAACGCCCCCCATCAATGAAACCAGTTCCATGGAAATCGCCAGGCCGAGCCCCGTACCTCCGTACCTCCGGGTTGTCGACCCGTCAATCTGGGAGAAGGGCTTAAAGAGTTTCTGACGGTCTTCCGAGCTGATCCCGACCCCCGTGTCGAAGACCGACAGATTCAGCGTTACCCGGTTGTTCCTGTGCCTTGTCGTGGAGGCTCGCACGACGACTTCACCCTTTCTCGTAAATTTGACGGCATTACTCATAAGGTTATTGAGGACCTGCCGGAGCCGTGTGGGGTCTCCCCTGAGAAAGATATCCGTTCCCTCCGGGATGAGAACGGTCAGTTCAAGCGGCTTGGCACGACTCCGTGAAGCGTGCAGTTGAACGACATCCTCAATCATCAATCGCAGGTTGAAATCGATCTCTTCAAGATCGAGTTTGCCTGCCTCTATCTTGGAAAAGTCAAGGATATCATTAATGATTGCCAGGAGCGACTTGCCCGAGCTCTGAATAATTTCGGCAAACCGGCGCTGTTCATCGACAAGGCCTGTCTCCAGCAACAGCTCGGCCATACCCAGAACACCATTCATCGGCGTGCGGATCTCGTGACTCATGTTTGCCAGGAACTGGGACTTCACCCGGGTGGCCTCTTCGGCCCCCTCCTTGGCCTTTTCGAGATGGACCACCATCCCTTCCATCTCGTTTTTGGCCTCGAAGAGATCCGCCGTGCGGGACGCAACCATCCTTTCGAGGCCGGAACTGTAACCCTGCAACTCTTTGTCCCTCACCTGAATCTCTCCGATCATGCCGTTAAACCGGTCAATCAAGACACCAAGTTCGTCATTGCGGCGTTTCCGTATCCGGACGGAATAATCCTTATCCCTGGTCACCGAATTCATGGATTGCATCATTTCAACCAGCGGATCGACAAGGATCTTCTGGACCCTGTTTGATAAAAAGACTACCAGCAGGATCGTAATGATCGCAAGAGATGCGATAACGATATAATAGGCCTCCAGTCTCCTGTAGACCCGCTTCATGTCATCAACCAGAAGAAGGGCACCGACGAATGTATTGTTCGCAAGGACAGGCCGTATGACATACATATGGCGGTTGGACATGTGGGTGAAACCACCCCGCGTCTCCATCTCCCGCAGGGTCATCTGCCAGTGGGGATAGGCGGTGCGCAGCCTGGTGATCAGGGCATTCGCGTCTATCCCGCTCCGTTTGTATGTGCTGTGGATTTGAGTGTTTTTATCGTACAGGACCGCAAGAACAATATCGGGTTTTATGGACAGAGATGCCAGCCCTTTCCGGGCCGCCCGTTCGTCACCGAGCGACATGGCGTCTCCACTGTTGAGGGCCACCACATCCGCAATGGAAGAGAGTTCCTCCGTAAGATTTTCGTTGACCCTCCTCTGCTCGTTGACGATCAGTACCGTATCCACCAGAACCAGGGCCAGCATCCCGGCCAGAGACAAAAGAAAGAGTTCCGCCCGTATGGAAAGATTACCGAATCGGAATATCGTGCGCCGTGTTGTCATCTGTCCACCACAATCACTGTCACATGCAAAAACGGGAGCTCGTTTCAGACACTGTTGCCGGGTCCTTTTGGGATTGGTCTCAAGACACAGCCGTCCCCCCTGCTGAAAAATTGATCACCCCGCCAACCCTGGTAAAATCCGTTCACGGATGGTTAAGACGGGTCTGTCCACTACGACCGCGATACCTCTCAGCACCGTGGAACAATCAATATTTTTGCCGGCAAAGATGGCCTCACACCTGTCAAAATCGTCCGTCACACCCATAAAATCGAGACGGGATATTCGGCAGGGGTCGATCGGTATTCCATTGATGGTTTGGAAGGTCGGTTCAAGGTTTATATTTTCGTCTATGGTGTGCAGTCGAGTCACGTAGACAGTGTTCCTCCAGAAACGTACAACCATATGAGATAATACAATTAAACGAGCATTTCAGGGCAGAGATATTTTTTGATTAAAGGCCACAAAAAAACAACTCCCCTTCACGGAGCATACAACAGATCGTTCACACGCGATAGAAATTGAACTGGCAAACAAACAAGCTATTTGAACGGGATGCTACCATACATACTATTGTGTTACAAGCCATTACAGGAAAAGCCAAAAATGAAAAACCGCAGCCATATCCACCGGGGAGTGCTCAGTATCCCCGGGCGAGATCGACCACGCTCTCCATCGTACCGGACCCGGCAAGATAGATCTCCAGGTTGTGGAGGATGATCTTTATCCCCCGTTCCATGTCTTTGGGCGACACCCCGCAGATATGGGGGGTCAGGACGGCATTCTCCAGTGTCCACAGGGGGCTGTCGGGCGGGAGCGGTTCGACGGCAAAGACGTCGCTGACCAGGGCGCGGATCGTCCCGTTCCGAAGGGCATCGATCATGTCTGCCTCATTCACCGTCGCTCCCCGCCCCATATTGATAAAACAGGCCGTCTCCTTCATCAGATCGAAGCAACTCTTGTTGATCGTCCCCCGCGTCTCGGCCGTGTCGGGGAGGAGATTGATCACGTAGTCGCTCTGTCTGAAGACCTCCTTCATCCCATCAAATCCGTAGACATGCTCCACGCACTCGACCGGTCCGGGGGTACGCTTGACGCCGATTACCCGCATCCCGAAACAGGAGGCCCTCTTCGCGACTTCACGGCCGATACTCCCCAGCCCGAGGACACCGAGGGTGGAACCGTATATCTCCCCCTGGGGAACCGAGCGGTCCCACCGTCCCGCCATCTGGTTTCTGAACAACAAGTGGAAGTTTCGCGCGAGGTTGACCATCGCCGCTATGGCATACTCCGCCATATATATCTTGTGAATCCCCCTGCCGCTGGTAATGATAATGCTCCGCTTCCGAATCGTATCCAGGGGAAGCATATCGACCCCCGCCGTCATTGCCTGTATCCATTTGAGCCCGGGGGCATCGTCTACCATCTCAGCCGTAATCGGATGGAGAAAGGTGATAAGAATTTCGGTATCCCTGAGCTGCTGCGCAAAGAGTGTCCTGTCGGTGCACAGGACCACATCGCACCCGCCGCAGTTCTTTCTCAGTTGTTCGACACGATCTTTTCCCAGGTCAAAGTCTACGAGTATCTTTTTCACCGTGCGCCCCCCCCTTCTATGTATACACAAAGCGGATGATGCCATGAAGGCTCTTGCAAAAACTCTACCACAAAAAAACACAATAGTTACAACTTTTTTATTGACCCGCCTCCGCCGTCGGCAGAGTCCGCCCCGTCCTTTGCCAGTGCCCCGGCGAAGGTCACACCGAGTCCGGAAGAGGTCCCGGTCATAACGGCCACACGGTCATTCAGGCCGAACAGTTCACTCATCTTTTTCATTCCCCTCTCCGTGGTATTCGAGTCTCCTGCTGCTAGCATAATTCCGGTTTTCCATCAAGCCCACGGCAGAAAGATAGAGGTGGCAATTAAGACAAATATAGATTATATTTAGGGCAACGTTTATATAATGTTCTCCTTTTATTTGATCCGCGGGGCAACCAGGGCAGATACGGTCCCGAGGAAGCTGTCTATAATGGAAATACTGCATGTCCCAACACTCATAGCAGTCAACACCATTCTGCTTTTTATGGCTGTGGGTACATACCTGGTGATTCTGGAGTGGAATCCGGGCGTCCCGGGGGTTCGCCACTGGGCCGTTGGAAATCTCTTCCATGCCTTCGGCTTTCTTCTCCTATTGTCGCGAACAACCCTTCCCCCCATCTTCACCGTTGTCTGTGCCAACGCCCTCATCATTATCGGATATTACACCATTTACATGGGGTTCCGAATATATCAGGGGAAGACGGCAACCGACAAAATAACCCTTATCCTGTTTCTGGTGCTTGTGGTCCTCTTTTCGACAGCCCTGATCACACTGACACAGGTTAACGGTACAAACAGCCTGGCACTGCGTTCCTCCCTCAACTCCATGGTTATCGCGTGCATGTGTTTCCTTATCGCTTTCGAGATTGCCGGCATACCCCTTCATGACCGTTTCATAACGCCCGGATTTGCCGTTCTCATTACCCTTCACGGCGTGTTCAACCTCATACGCTCGGCGATAACATTGACCGTTCCGGACACAAGAACCCTCTTCGAGGGTGGAGGTATGGCGAGGATTGCCTTCAGTGAATCGGTCATAGCCCTTTTCGCACTCACCATCGGATATATTCTCCTCATATCGGATCATCTCCTGGGACAGCTCCGACGGCAGGCGGAGATCGATTACCTTACGGACGTCTTCACCCGCCGTGCATTCATAAAGCTGGTCGAAAAGGCCAGGGCCGCCTCTCAACGTAACAACTCGACGATATCACTGATCTCGATTGACCTTGACAGTTTCAAGGCGGTTAACGACACATACGGGCATGCAGCGGGCGATGCGGCCCTCCGGTACATCTCCTCCACAATAACGAGCATTCTGAGACCCTCGGATATCCTGGGGCGTGTCGGGGGAGAAGAGTTTATGGTCCTGTTACCGCAGACGGAGATATCCAAGGCACGGAATGTGGCCGAACGGCTCCGCCTCCAGGTTGAGCTGGCGGAGATTGAATTTGAAAAGGAACGGGTCAACCTCACCATCAGCCTGGGGGTTTCCAGCACTCCCCGTGGGGAGAAGCCCTTTGATCAGTTGGCAAAAGAGTCCGACATCGCCCTGTACAAGGCAAAGAATGAGGGCCGCAATCGAGTGGTGGTGTTTCAGGAAGATCAGTGAGCCCGGGCGGTCGCCAGACCGTACCCGGGGTCTAGCTGCGTTCACAGGTCTTGTGGAAGCTGATTTCAGGCCATTTTTCGATGAAGCGCGCGAGCCGCCACTCGCTGGAGGTTAGAAAGGTCAGATATCCTTCGGCGTCGAGGGCCAGGGAGGACCGGTTTTCCTCTTCAAACTCCTTCAGGAGCCTTGGATCGTCGCAGGTCACCCAGCGCGCGACCCCGAACGGCACATCTTCGTAGAGGGTGTTGGCCCCATACTCGGCCCGCAGTCGCTCTGACGTCACCTCAAACTGAAGGGCCCCTACCGCCCCCAGAATATAATCACTTCCCCCCAGCGGCCGGAATATCTGAGCGGCCCCCTCCTCGGAGAGCTGTAGAAGACCCTTCTGGAGCTGCTTGCTCTTCATGGGATTTTCAAGCCGTATCCGCCTGAAGTGTTCCGGGGCGAAGTTTGGAATACCAGTAAACTTCAGGAGCTCCCCCTCGGTAAAGGTGTCCCCGATCTTGATCGTGCCGTGATTGTGAATCCCGATGACATCCCCCGGATATGCCTCTTCGACATTGGCCCGCTCCTGCGACATGAAGATGGTGGCGTTGGCGATGACGACATCCTTGCCGATCCGGTGGTGCGTTACCTTCATCCCGCGGCGGAACGTCCCCGAACAGACACGCAGAAAGGCAATCCGGTCGCGATGCCCGGGGTCCATATTCGCCTGGATCTTGAAGACAAACCCGGAAAAGGCCTCCTCATAGGGGGAGACATCCCTGGTAACCGTGGCACGCGCCGCTGGCGCAGGTGCCATTGTGACAAAGGCGTCGAGCAGTTCCTTCACGCCGAAGTTGTTGACGGCGCTGCCGAAGAAGACAGGAGTCTGGTTTCCCTTGAGATACTGTTCCATTTCAAAGGGAGCGGCAGCCCCCTCCAGAAGCTCTATCTCACCGCGAAGTTCCTCCGCCTGACTGCCCAAAAGCTCGTCCAGGCGGGAATCTGACAGATCGTGTATCGTGATACCCCCCTGGGTCTGTCTGCTTTCACCGGGGGTAAAGAGGTGCAGTTCGTGCTTATAGAGATTGTAGACCCCCCTGAAGGATTTACCCATGCCGATCGGCCAGGAGAGCGGGACACACTCGATCTGGAGCTTTTCTTCAATGTCCGAAAGCAGATCCAGGGGCGCACGGCCGTCACGGTCCAGCTTGTTGATAAAGGTGATGATCGGAGTGTTCCGCATGCGGCACACCTCCATGAGCTTTTCCGTCTGCGGCTCTACCCCTCTGCCGCTGTCGATCACCATCAGGGCACTGTCCACGGCGGTCAGCACCCGATAGGTATCCTCCGAGAAATCCTGGTGCCCCGGGGTGTCAAGGAGGTTGATCTCATAATCGAGGTAGTTGAACTTCATGACCGAGGTCGTTACCGAGATTCCCCTCTCCTTTTCGATGTTCATCCAGTCGCTCGTCGCGTGGCGCGCGGCCTTACGGGCCCGCACGGCCCCGGCCTGCTGGATCGCCCCGCCAAAGAGCAGGAGTTTTTCAGTCAGGGTCGTCTTCCCGGCATCGGGGTGACTGATGATCCCGAAATTACGGCGCCGGTCCACTTCTCTTCGATGGTGCTTGTCCACTCTTTTCAACCTCACACATTCATAGACACAAAAAACCGGACCCCGGGGCCCGGTCAGAAGCGCGCATTCATATACCATTTTACAGAAAAGGTCAAATCATTGTCCCGGCGGGCACATATTGACAAAAAGATTGTCGCCGGATATATTCGTATCCGGTTCGTGCCGTCCCCAGTGATATGGTGTCATTAACGAACGTGAGGTTCCTATTTCTATGGATCTGAAAAACAACGCACTGGTTCTTGAAGGAGGAGGGCTCCGGGGGATCTATACCTCGGGTGTTCTTCGCCTCTTCATGGACAAGGGGATCTTCTTCCCCTACGTGATCGGCGTCTCCATGGGGGCGTGCAACGCGGCCAACTACGTCTCCCGTCAGCCCGAGAGAAACCGGATCGTTAACACCCGGTACGTCAACGATTCGCGCTACCTCAGCTATCTGCGTCTCCTGACAGGGGGAGAGCTCTTCGGGATGGACTTCATCTTCGACACGATCCCCAACTCCCTGGTTCCCTTCGATTATGAGACCTTCAGGGGGAGCAACGTGAAGTGTGTCACCGTCGTTACGGACTGTTCGAACGGGGAGGCACTCTACTTTGAAAAGACCAAACTGGGGGATCAGTACCTCACCGTGCTCCAGGCCGCGACCTGTCTGCCCTTTATAGCGAAACCGGTTCGGTTCAACGGACTGGTCCTCATGGACGGCGGGATCTCCGATCCCGTTCCGATCAGGAAGAGCATCGACGACGGGAATACAAAACATATCATCATCCTGACACGGCCGAAGGGATACCGGAAAAAACCCACCCGGATCGGCGGACTCGCCCGCATACGCTACCCCCGCTTTCCCGCCCTCTCCGAGGCCCTCGCCCGCAGGCATACCGGGTACAATGAGATAATGGATTTCATCGACGAGATGGAACAAAGCGGCAAGGCCTTCGTCATCCGACCCCGGTCGGACCTGCCGGTTGGTCGCATCGAACGCAGCAAGAACAGACTCTACGCCGCCTACGATCAGGGCTACCAGGACGCGGCCCAGTCATTCGACGAGCTGTTCCGGTATCTGAAACAGAGGAATAACCGCGGCCCCCTGTGATCACTCCTCCTTTAATCGCACGAACCGGGGGAGGATACACCCCGTGAAGATAAGAGCCCCAATCGCGATAAAACCGGTTCCGAACATCCCCGCATCCCCCATAACACCGATCCCTGTCGGGAAGAGACCCGCCCCCACCAGAAAGGCAATCGGGATCGACATGGAAACGGCGACATTCCTGCTCTCGGGGGGAACAATCGCGGAGAGGACAGCAAAGCCCGCGGGGAAAAAGCAAACGGAACAGAGGGGCTGGAGAAGGACGACAGCCTTCAGCCAGGGCGCGGGGACAACCCCGAGGAGGATCGTTGTGATGCCGGTGATGAAGAAGACGATACGGATCGTTCTCATCTTGCCGAAGTGGTCCGCGGCCCATCCCCCGAGAAAGATGGTCCCGAGCGTCAGGAAGCGGCTGAAGGCAACCAGGGTATTCGCCTCCACCCGTTCAATTCCCTGCTCAGCGACGAGATAAAGCGGGAGCATAGAGTACACGCCTATCGTGCTCCCAATCCCCAGAGAAAAGAGGGCTGTGATAATCAGAAATGAGGGGTCCCTGAAGAGCGCGAGGGCGGAGCGCAGGTCCGGCCTCTGACCGTAGAAATCCCCCACCCGGCAGACACGAACGAAGAGAACACACACCAGGAGAGTCCCGGCCCCGATTGCCGCCATCACCCCGCGCCATGATAAAAAAACCAAAAGCACCTCGGCCACAAGGGGGGCCATCAGAAATGCCATGTTGGGCGCAAACTCATGAATGGCAAGGGCCTTGCCCCACCGGCTCGGATGCACGAGGTCGGTAATGGCCGCGATACCCGAGGGAAGGTAGAACCCGGTGGCGAGTCCGATACAAAACATCCCCAGGGCGATGGTGCGCGCCGAGCCCGCGAAGGAGACGAGTATCATGGCACAACCAACCGCGGCCAGAGAAAGAATAATGGTCGAACAGTGGGTAATACGGGAGGAGATAAACCCGGAACCGAGGAGGGAGACAAAATACCCGGCAGTGATAAAGAGGAAAAATGACCCCACGGCCCCGTGGCCGAGCCCCAGATCCGCCTCGACCGAGGGAACAAGGGGGGAGAGTATGACACGTGAGATGAAATTCAGGAAGAAGACCACCGTCAGAAAAACGACCGGCAGGACGTGCAGCCGGAGGTCCAATCCCTCCGTCCGTCCGCTGTCTCCCGTACCTTCCGGTGTTCCTTGATTATCCATCTATCCGGTATCCCTTACATTTGATCTGTTGCCTCATCGGAGACAACCGCTCCGCTGTGTACTTATTTATATAAACGCTGGGAACGGGAAAAAGCAAGGCCAGAATCTCCCCTTCGGCGGGAGAAACATCCTGGCACCTTCGCTACGGACAGGCTCAATTCCCTTGACATTACAATTAAAAGGCACTAGGAGCGTATGCTTTACTACGAATACAGGGGCATATCAGACACATGGGATCGGAGGCACTGGCACTTATTTGCGGCCTTACCGCGGCGGCGAGTTTCGGGACCGGCGACTTCTTAGGCGGATTCGCGACCAAGCGGAGCAGCGTCTTCCGTGTCATCGTCATATCGCAGATCTTCGGCCTCGCCCTCCTGGCCGGATTGGCCGTATCACTGGAAGAGCCGATACCCTCCGGGATCAACCTGCTATTCGGAGGACTAGCCGGCCTCTTCGGGACACTTGGCCTTACGGCGTTGTACATCGGGCTTGCCCGGGGACACATGGGAATCGTGGCGCCGGTCAGCGCCATTGTCGGGGCCGTTCTGCCCATCATCATCGGTATATTCTTGGAAGGGGCGCCGTCGGGGGGGCAGATCATCGGAATGCTCCTGGGGCTCTGCGCGATCTGGTACCTTGCCAGCGGTGGAAGCGCCGCATCGCTTCACCCGCGTGAGCTGGGCCTGCCGATCCTGGCCGGGGTGGGATTCGGGTTCTTCTTTATCTTCATCGACCAGGTCAGCGACACCGCGATCTTCTGGCCGCTGGTCACGGCGAGAATCGTATCCATCACGATGATCTCGGTATTAATCATAACGCGCCGGCAGAAGGCGGCGGCGCCGTGGAATCCTCAACTGATTATGATCATCCTGCTGGCAGGGGTCTTCGACGCCGCGGGAAACATCCTCTTCGCCCTGGCATCCAGCCTGGGGAGGCTTGATATATCGACGACGCTCACTTCACTCTACCCCGCCGGGACCGTTTTCCTGGCCTGGTTCATCCTCAAGGAGCGCCTGGCCCCGCGGCAGTGGTTCGGCGTCGCGGTCGCCCTCGCCGCGCTCGTCCTGATCGCCTCCTAAAATAGTGACAACAGCGACTATTTTTAGAGGTCCTTCACCTCGGACAACAATCGGTCGAACTGTTCCACATCGACGACCGGCGATGTTCGAAAGGAAATCCCCGTCAATTTACCGAGCGCCAGCGAGACAGCCAGCG
>Ga0208905_1000445_pt1 | contig 20898 bp, 18 predicted proteins | sample AntAceMetag02UKS_FD_184776 | JGI IMG/M metagenome (GOLD analysis project Ga0208905, IMG submission 184776) | Saline lake microbial communities from Ace Lake, Antarctica - Antarctic Ace Lake Metagenome 02UKS (SPAdes) (version 2) | ecosystem: Environmental > Aquatic > Non-marine Saline and... | reverse complement strand
AATTGTATTATGAGTTTCAGGGCCTTTTGTAATCATGCCCCCGTTATATATAATTGGGGCAGGTGTGTCCAGTACTAAATAAAATTGTTAATCGACCCGGTAGATACGGGGTTTACTGAAAGCTTACCGAAAGTTTTCGGGGCTCTTTGCAATGACACGGTAAAATCTATTTTACAGAACTCTTATAAAACTTGTTAAAAAAATATTTCTATTACTCAGAATTAAGGCCAAGGCAACGGGTAATATGAAAAATTATGTCACAGTTTTTTTGACAATCGTAAGTTCATATTTCCTTGTCGTCAGTTCCTATGCCCAAACGACGACTCCGACCCCGTACAATATGGTCTGCCACCTGGATCTGGAGTACTCCACTTATTTAGGGGGGAACTACGATGATAATGGCCGGGCCATTGCCGTGGACGCCCTGGGCTTTGCCTATGTATGTGGTGAAACTTACTCAGACGATTTTCCCACGGAAAATCCTTATCAGGGAGCTAAAGCGGGGGACGATGACGCTTTCGTGGCCAAGCTCTCTTCCACCGGCTCTTATCTTATCTATTCAACTTATCTGGGAGGAGGATGTGCTGATATAGGCCAGGGAATCGCGCTCTCGGGTGGTTCGGCTTATCTGACCGGATCTACTTATTCCATCGACTTTCCCATGGAAAATCCTTATCAGGGAATTTATGGAGGGGGGGACGGGGACGCTTTCGTGAGCAAGCTCTCCTCCACCGGCTCTTATCTTATCTATTCAACTTATCTGGGAGGAAGAAGTTCTGATTGCGGCTACGGAATCGCACTCTATAATGAGTCGGCTTATCTGACCGGAGAAACTTCTTCCCCCAACTTTCCCATGGAAAATCCTTATCAGGGAGCTTATGCGGGGAACGACGACGCTTTCGTGAGCAAGCTCTCCTCCACCGGCTCTTCTCTTATCTATTCAACTTATCTGGGAGGTGGACTTGGTGATGTCGGCCAGGGAATCGCGCTCTCGGGTGATTCGGCTTATCTGACCGGAGAAACTGAATCCCTCGACTTTCCCACGGAAAATCCTTACCAGGAAACTAATGCGGGGAACGCCGACGCTTTCGTGAGCAAACTCTCCTCCGCCGGCTCTTCTCTTATCTATTCAACTTATCTGGGAGGAGGAAGTTATGATGACGGCCAAGGAATCGCGCTCTCGGGTGATTCGGCTTATCTGACCGGTTATACTTATTCCTCCAACTTTCCCACGAAAGATCCTTATCAGGAAACCAATGCGGGGAACGCCGACGCTTTCGTGAGCAAGCTCTCCTCCTCCGGCACTTCTCTTATCTATTCAACTTATCTGGGAGGAGGAAGTTATGATGATGGCCAGGGAATCGCGGTCTCGGGTAATTCGGCTTATCTGACCGGAGATACTTTATCCTATGACTTTCCCACGGAAGATCCTTATCAGGGAACTAATGCGGGGCTCGCCGACGCTTTCGTGAGCAGGCTCTCCGCCTCCGGCACTTCTCTTCTCTATTCAACTTATCTGGGAGGTGGAAGTGATGATGAAGGCCAGGGAATCGCGGTCTCGGGTGAGTCGGCTTATCTGACCGGTTATACTTATTCCTCCAACTTTCCCACGGAAAATCCTTATCAGGGAACTAATACGGGGGACAAGGACGCTTTCGTGAGCAAGCTTATCTGGACCTGCTATTTAACTTCACCGACCCCTTCGGTCACGCCCACGGCATCACCGACACCAAGCGTTACTCCAACACCGACGCCATCTGTGACGCCGACGCCTTCAGTAACCCCTACGCCTTCAGTTACACCACCCCCGATTACGCCGACACCAAGCATTACTCCAACATCGACGCCTTCAGTTACCCCAACCCCAATTACGCCGACACCGAGCGTTACTCCAACATCAACGCCCTCAGTTACCCCAACCCCGATTACGCCGACACCAAGCGTTACTCCAACATCGACGCCTTCAGTTACCCCAACCCCGATCGCACCGATGCCCTCGTGTCCTCCTACTCCGAGTGTGACGCCAACTCTCACGCCCAACCCCACTCTCACGCCGCCGAATTATGTCTGCTCCCTGGAGCTGGATTACTCCACTTATTTAGGGGGGATCTTCGATGATATTGGCCGGGCCATTGCCGTGGACTCCCTGGGCTTTGCTTATGTATGTGGTGGAACTTGCTCATCTGATTTTCCCACTAAAAATCCTTATCAGGAAACTCATGTAGGGGGGGACTTCGACGCTTTCGTGAGCAAGCTCTCCTCCACCGGCTCTTATCTTATCTATTCAACTTATCTGGGAGGTGGATTGGATGATTTCGGCTATGGAATCGCGCTCTCGAATGATTATTTTGCTTATCTGACCGGATCTACTGAGTCCTCCGACTTTCCCACGCTAAATCCTTATCAGGAAACTAATGCGGGGTTAAAAGAGGATGCTTTCGTGAGCAAGCTCTCCACCTCCGGCTCTTATCTTATCTATTCAACTTATCTGGGAGGAGGACTTGCTGATAAAGGCTACGGAATCGCGCTCTTGGATGATTCGGCTTATCTGACCGGATGGACTGTGTCAGACGACTTTCCCACGCTAAATTCTTATCAGGAAACTAATGCGGGGAACTCCGACGCTTTCGTAACCAAGCTCTCCACCTCCGGCTCTTCTCTTCTCTATTCAACTTATCTGGGAGGAGGACTTGGTAATGGTGGTGATTGGGGCTTTGGGATCGCGCTCTCGAGTGATTCGGCTTCTTATCTGACTGGATGGACTGAGTCAGGCGACTTTCCCACCAAAAATCCTTATCAGATAACTTTAGCTGGGTACCGGGATGCTTTCGTGAGCAAGCTCTCCTCCACCGGCTCTTCTCTTCTCTATTCAACTTATCTGGGAGGTGGAAATTATGATGGTACCTACGGAATCGCGGTCTCGAGTGATTCAGCTTATCTAGCCGGATATACTCAGTCAACCGACTTTCCCACTAAAAATTCTTATCAGGCAATTAATGCGGGGGCAGTAGTCAGCGCTTTCGTAAGCAAGCTCTCCACCACCGGCAGTTCTCTTATCTATTCAACTTATCTGGGAGGAACATCTGCTGATTACGGCCAGGGAATCGCGCTCTCGGGTGATTCGGCTTATCTGACCGGTTATACTTATTCCTCCAACTTTCCCACGAAAGATCCTTATCAGGAAACCAATGCGGGGAACTCCGACGCTTTCGTGACCAAGCTCTCCACCTCCGGCACTGCTCTTATCTATTCAACTTATCTGGGAGGAGCAGCTGCTGATATAGGCTACGGAATCGCGCTCTCGGGTGATTCGGCTTATCTGACCGGATCTACTTCTTCCGATGACTTTCCCACTAAAAATCCTTATCAGGCAACTCGTGCGTCGGATGGGCAGTACACCGACGCTTTCGTGAGCAAGCTTACCTGGACCTGCTATTTAATAACCACACCAACCCCTTCGGCCACACCCACGCCCACTCCCTCTATCACCCCGACTGCTACTCCAACCCCCACGCCTTCAGTCACACCGACACCGATCACTCCTACACCCACGCCGTCAGTCACACCAACACCAATCACTCCGACACCGAGCGTTACTCCAACACCGAGCGTTACTCCGACACCAAGCGTTACTCCGACACCAAGTATGACGCCGACGCCTTCAGTTACTCCAACACCGGTTACGCCAACGCCGAGTGTCACGCCCAGTACTTCGGTCACACCCACGCTCACACCAACGGTATCACCAACCGTGACACCGACCCCCTCTGTCACCCCGACTGTTACTCCAACCCCCAGCGCTTCCCCCACCGCCACACCAACGCCGAGTGTCACGCCCAGTATTTCGCCCACGCCAGAGAATTATGTCTGCTACCTGGAGCTGGATTACTCCACTTATTTAGGGGGGATCGGGGCGGATTATGGCCGGGCCATTGCCGTGGACAACCTGGGTTTTGCCTATGTATGTGGTTATACTTACTCCACAGACTTTCCCACGGAAAATCCTTATCAGGGAACTAGTACGGGGAACTCCAGCGCTTTCGTGAGCAAGCTCTCCTCCACCGGCTCTTATCTTATCTATTCAACTTATCTGGGAGGTACATGTGGTGCTAAAGGATACGGAATCGCGCTCTCAGGTTATTCGGCTTATCTGACCGGTTATACCTGTTCCAGCGACTTTCCCATGGAAAATCCTTATCAGGGAACTTATGCGGATAACGGGGACGCCTTCGTGAGCAAGCTCTCCTCCTCCGGCTCTTCTCTTATCTATTCAACTTATCTGGGAGGAGGAAGTTATGATGACGGCCAGGGAATCGCGCTTTCAGGTGATTCGGCTTATCTGACCGGATATACCGGGTCCGATGACTTTCCCACTAAAAATCCTTATCAAGCAACTAAGGCGGGGAACGATGACGCTTTCGTGAGCAAGCTCTCCTCCTCCGGCACTTCTCTTATCTATTCAACTTATCTGGGAGGAGTATCTTCTGATATAGGCTACGGAATCGCGCTCTCGGGTGATTCGGCTTATCTGACCGGATCTACTAAGTCCCCCGACTTTCCCACGGAAAATTCTTTTCAGGCAACTAATGCGTGGGCGGGGCTCGCCGACGCTTTCGTGAGCAGGCTCTCCACCACCGGCACTTCTCTTATCTATTCAACTTATCTGGGAGGAGGGTGGAATGATGAAGGCAAGGGAATCGTGCTCTCGAGTGATTCGGCTTCTTATCTGACCGGATGGACTGAGTCAAACGACTTTCCCATAGAAAATCCTTATCAGGGAACTATTGCGGGGAACGATGACGCTTTCGTGAGCAAGCTCTCCTCCTCCGGCACTTCTCTTATCTATTCAACTTATCTGGGAGGAGTATCTTCTGATATAGGCTACGGAATCGCGCTCTTGGATGATTCGGCTTATCTGACCGGATCTACTGAGTCCCTCGATTTTCCCACGGAAAATCCTTATCAGGGAACTAATACGGGGGGCAAGGACGCTTTCGTGAGCAGGCTCTCCTCCACCGGCACTTATATTGTCTATTCAACTTATCTGGGAGGAGGAAGTGATGATGACGGCCAGGGAATCGCGCTCTTGGATGATTCGGCTTATCTGACCGGATCTACTGAGTCCACCGACTTTCCCACGGAAAATCCTTTTCAGGGAACTTATGCGGGGGACTCCGACGCTTTCGTGAGCAAGCTTTACTGGACCTGCGCTTTAACCACACCAACCCCCTCTGTCACCCCGACTGTTACTCCAACCCCCACGCCTTCGGTTACTCCAACGCCCACACCATCGGTGACACCAACCCCCTCTGTCACCCCAACTGTTACTCCAACCCCCACGCCTTCGGTTACTCCAACGCCCACACCATCGGTGACACCGACCCCCTCTGTCACCCCTACTGTTACTCCAACCCCCACGCCTTCGGTTACCCCAACCCCAATCACGCCAACACCGAGTGTGACTCCAACTCCCACACCATCGGTGACGCCAACGCCTTCAGTGACTCCCACACCGTCAATTACTCCGACCCCGATCACGCCAACACCGAGTGTGACTCCAACGCCCACACCATCTATAACACCCACGCCTTCAGTGACCCCAACGCCTTCGGTTACCCCCACCCCGATCACGCCAACGCCAAGTGTTACTCCGACTCCCACGCCATCTGTAACGCCCACGCCTTCAGTTACACCTACGCCTTCGGTTACCCCAACTCCGATTACGCCAACGCCGAGTGTTACTCCAACTCCCACACCATCTGTAACGCCCACACCTTCAGTTACACCTACGCCTTCGGTTACACCGACACCGATCACGCCAACACCGAGTGTGACTCCGACTCCCACGCCATCTGTAACGCCCACACCTTCAGTAACACCTACGCCTTCAGTTACACCGACGCCTTCAGTTACACCAACCCCGATCACGCCAACGCCAAGTGTTACTCCGACACCGACACCATCTGTAACGCCCACGCCTTCAGTAACACCTACGCCTTCGGTTACACCGACACCGATCACACCGACGCCTTCTGTGACTCCGACTCCCACGCCATCGGTGACGCCGACGCCTTCAGTGACACCAACACCTTCGGTTACACCGACCCCAATCACGCCAACGCCGAGTGTAACTCCGACTCCCACACCATCAGTGACGCCAACACCTTCAGTAACACCTACGCCTTCGGTTACACCCACACCGATCACACCGACGCCTTCTGTGACTCCAACTCCCACGCCATCGGTGACGCCGACGCCTTCAGTAACACCCACGCCTTCGGTTACACCGACACCGATTACGCCAACGCCAAGTGGTACTCCGACACCGACACCATCTGTAACGCCCACGCCTTCAGTAACACCTACGCCTTCGGTTACACCAACCCCGATCACGCCAACACCAAGTGTGACTCCGACTCCCACGCCTTCAGTAACACCTACGCCTTCATTAACCCCAACGCCTTCGGTTACACCAACCCCGATCACGCCAACGCCAAGTGTTACTCCGACTACCACGCCATCTGTAACGCCGACGCCTTCGGTTACACCGACACCGATTACGCCAACACCGAGTGTGACTCCGACTACCACGCCATCGGTGACGCCGACGCCTTCAGTAACACCTACGCCTTCGGTTACACCGACCCCAATCACGCCAACGCCAAGCGTGACGCCGACTGCCATGCCATCTGTAACGCCGACGCCTTCAGTAACACCTACGCCTTCGGTTACACCAACACCGATTACGCCAACGCCGAGTGTGACTCCGACTCCCACACCATCGGTGACGCCGACGCCTTCAGTAACACCTACGCCTTCGGTTACACCAACCCCGATCACGCCAACGCCAAGTGTTACTCCGACTACCACGCCATCTGTAACGCCGACGCCTTCGGTTACACCGACACCGATTACGCCAACACCGAGTGTGACTCCGACTACCACGCCATCGGTGACGCCGGCGCCTTCAGTAACACCTACGCCTTCGGTTACACCGACCCCGATCACGCCAACGCCAAGCGTGACGCCGACTGCCATGCCATCTGTAACGCCGACGCCTTCAGTAACACCTACGCCTTCGGTTACACCAACACCGATTACGCCAACGCCGAGTGTGACTCCGACTCCCACACCTTCGGTGACGCCGACGCCTTCAGTAACCCCGACGCCTTCAGTTACCCCAACCCCGATCACGCCAACGCCAAGTGTAACACCAACCCCGACGCCCTCGGTGACACCCGCGCCATCTGTTACGCCGACGCCTTCTGTAACTCCAACACTGATTACGCCGACGCCGAGTGTGACTCCGACACCCACGCCGTCGGTAACACCAACGCCTTCGGTGACCCCGACGCCTTCTGTAACTCCAACGCCATCGGTTACCCCGACACCGATCACCCCAACGCCATCGATTACACCAACACCGATCACGCCGACGCCAACACTTTCGGTCACGCCCACGCCTTCAGTCACACCAACACCGATCACGCTCACACCAAGTGTGACTCCAACTCCCACGCCATCTATAACGCCCACGCCTTCGGTTACGCCAACGCCAAGCGTGACTCCAACCCCCACACCATCGATGACGCCAACGCCTTCGGTGACCCCGACGCCTTCTGTAACTCCAATGCCATCGGTTACCCCGACACCGATCATGCCGACACCATCGGTCACTCTGACACCAAGTGTGACGCCGACGCCTTCAGTGACCCCAATTCCTTCGGTTACCCCAACCCCGATCACACCGACACCCTCGGTTACTCCGACACCAAGGGTGACGGCGACACCTTCAGTCACACCAACACCGATTACGCCGACGCCGAGTATCACTCCGACTGCTACTGTTCCTACACCAACACCAAGCCCCAGTCCGACTGCTACCATTCCCACGCCAACGCCAACCTCTACGCTGACTCCGTCACCGACCAGGACCCCGACTCCTCCTCCGTCGCCAACACCAAGTGTAACCCCAACACCCAATATTACGCCAACGCCGGGCTGCTGTTGTTATGTTGTGGCCCAGCAGGGAGGAGCCGGAGGTTACAACCTGTTGACGAGAGTGAATCCGGCGGATCCTAATCCAGAGACCAATGAGGTTAATATCGGGGACTCCACCGGGAGCGGCGGGATCGAGGCGATCGCCTATGAAGAGGCCACCGGCACACTTTACGCGGTCAACTACAACCGTCTGGGTGTTCTCGATCTGTCTTCCGGAGAATTCATCCCCATGCCCCATCCGATTGGCTCCGGAGAGGGGAAGCTGGGCCGGATTGAATTTAAGACGGTCGGGAAAGGAGATCTGGCCACCGACGTTGACGGTCTGGCTTTCCAGCCGGTGACCGGAACTCTCTTCGGCACGGTTCGCCGGAACGGCGATGATCTTCTCATCCAGATCGACACATCCACCGGCCAGCTCCTCCCGGGCGTCTTCCATGGAAAGGACTACCTGGTAATCGAGAGCCTGGTCCCCGGACTTGATGACATAGACGATATCGCTTTTGAGCCGGTCGGTGGAGCGTTGTACGCCGTCCAGAACAATCGGGGTCGCTGGGACCACCTGGTGATAATTGACCCGGAAGACGGCTCGGTGACCGAGGTGGCCCCCCTGAGCTACAATGGTGCCCGCCTCAATGATGTGGAAGGTTTGAACTTCGGATGTTCCGGACAACTCCGGGGCATCACCGGGAACAAGATCGACCCCGCCCAGGAGAACCGGCTCTGGAAAATAGACCGGTTCACCGCCGTCGCGGATAATCCCATTATGCTCGACAACGGGAGCGACTACGAAGGGGTGGCCTGTGGTTATTTCGCCCCGGCCCCGACCCCGGTCAGGCCGTTGATCGCGAGCGGAGATTACAACGGAGACGGCAGATCGGATATCGCGATCTTCCAGAGAAGTTCTGGCCGCTGGGCGGTGAGGGGGGTCACTCGCGCTTACTTCGGGAACGCGTTAGACATCCCGGCCCCGGGAGACTATGATGGGGATAGGACGACCGATATAGGCATCTTCCGGCCGGGAACGGGACTATGGGCGGTTATGGGAGGTACCCGAGTCTACTTCGGTAATGCATCCGACTATCCGGTGCCGGGTGACTACGACGGGGATGGTTGGTGCGATATCGGAGTATTTCGTCTGACATATGGGCTGTGGGCCATTAAGGGAATTACTCGCGCCTACTTCGGGAATACGTCTGACTATCCGGTGCCGGGGGATTACGACGGGGATGGGATAAAGGATATTGCAATCTTCCGCCCCACCAAGGCGGGGGGCCTGTGGGCCCTGAGGCAGATCAGCCAGATATATTTCGGGAGCAATCTTGACCTAGCAGTCCCAGGCGATTATGACGGGAGTGGCACTTGGGTTCCCGCTATTTTTAGACCCGCTTCCGGGCTGTGGGCTATTCGAGAGTTAACCAGATGTTATTACGGGGGAGCGCAAGATCAACCGGTCCCGGCTGATTATGAAGGTAATTACATGGATAACATAGGCATATTCCGCGCAACCTCCGGACTGTGGGCGGTGAAAGAATTTACTCGGGCTTATTACGGATCTTCCCGCGATATCCCGGTGACGCGGTAGGGGGGTACGGGATATCGGAGCCCCGATAAATCGGGGTAGACTGTGCGTAGTCCTTGTTGAAGACCCTGAGCGGAATCGAAGAGAGTTTGCCGAAGGGTGGAGATCCCGCCGGTAGGCAAGGCAGGATGAGCTTCACCCAGCATCTCGCCCTTCGACTTCGCTCAGGGTCTACGCTTTGCTGCTATGTATGCCGTCAAGCAAAGTTTTAGATCATTAACGCGGCTCACGTGTGATTGTGACACAGCCTCAATGACATAAAAACTGTGATTGAGGCACTTTTTGTTCAGACACTATTAGAAAGATTCAGGGTCACACCCCAAATACTAAGTTTGAAGCCGGGATATGATTTTCTCAACTCTTTTTGCCAGCTTCCTCTCTTGCTTAATCCTAGCCTGCATCACCTTGTGGACCTGACTGACCTGTTCCCCGCTTATGCCTCCCAGATCAGTTCCCATCTCCCTTGTGCTCATCTTCCTTAGATTTAGCCGATAACATATCTCCAACAATTCCAGCCGGGCCTCACGATGCTTAGAATATTTTTTTATTATCTCCCCTGACTTTAACCCATATTTTTCCGCTACCGCCTCGGCTATTTCCTTGATCGGCTTCGGCGTCCTAATAGTTTTTAAATGGGAAAAATCCCGGCTTGAAAATCCGATCTCACTGAGAAAATTCTCCTTCACCAAACAATAAAACTATCCGATCCCAGGATCGCGTTTGCCCTGGCAGCTTCTTTCGGATCATCAATTTTATATTTTAATCCCTGTAAAACATACTCTCTATATCTCCGCCTTCCTTCTTTAGTATCCCCTCCCTTATACCCCAATACCATACTATTACTTATAAATTTTTCATAATAGCCCCTCGCGCGGCCACGTGGGATTGTGACACAGCCTCTTAAGATGGGCATCACCATTTCCATCCTGCCGGTCATGGAACCAGACACCGCGATGTGTGATTTTCTACAGCAGAGCGATCATGTCCAGGGGGACACTTGCATCCCAGTTCTCCTGGATCATAATAGCCGCGGTGGCGCCATGAGTATAGATAGGAAGCAAGCCCTCTTTAATTCCGCTATCCCCGACTATCGCCATTACCTGGCTGGTAATATCCAGCAACTCTTCCCGATTAGCAGTAGTTAACGAGATTATTTTTCGGAACATACGTTTAATTCCCATTCTATACCATATTCAAAAAGGCATTCAAAATCTTACCTGAAACCACGATGTGATTCACAACGAAGATCACGAAGTACACGAAGAATATTTAATAAAATCAATATCTCGCACATTCTTAAAAAACCTTCGTAATCTTCGTGTCCTTCGTGGTTTAAATTAATCATGTTTTAATGGGATATGGTCTTTCTACCACCGATTAAATCTTGCCCGCTCATCAAATGTCTTCTTCTCCGGACGAGGCCCGGGCCCGATCGGGATACCCACCGGCAATAATATCCGGACAACCTTTGAATCTGGAACTCCCAGCATCCGCCCGATCTTATCCGCCCGGCCATCCCGGCGGAGCCAGCCGTCCACCCAGACCGAGCCGTATCCCAGGGCCGTAATCGCCAGAAGGATATTCTCCACTGCCGCGGCGCAATCCTCTATCTGAAAAGACAACCCCTCATAAACAGGTTCGGGATCGCGATCGACTATGCAGGCAATTAGAGCCCTGGCCTGCTGGAGGGCTTTATTGCCCGGGTGCATCCCGCCTATCTCCTTCACCAACTCCGGATCATCCACAATCACAAATCCGGTAGTCTGGGCATTATTTCCCGAGGGAGCCATCAGCCCCGCCTCCACGATCCGTTTCAGGTCCTCCCGTGGGATCGGAGCTCCCTGGAATGCACCCCGATAACTATACCTTCCTCTAATCGCTTGAAATAAGTCCATAATAACCTCCTGAAAAAAGTGCCTAAAGTGCGCTAAAGTTAGAAGTGCCTAAAGTTGTCGGCGACACCTCGCTATACCATCTTTCCGCTTAAGGCGCCTGAGTTGGTTTACCATTGTAAAATTCGCGTGAAATAATATTATCTAATAATACCACACTTTGCAATCCATCATCCGAACTGAAACTAATAAGATTACACCGGAAAAGCCAAGTCAAGGCCATAACTTTAGGCACTTAAGCGCACTTAAGGCACTTTTAACTTATTTCTCCATGATAACCGAATTCACAGCAAGCGTATGGCAGATCATGCTGGACCTCTCGCCGGCTCTGCTCCTCGGTCTTCTGATCGCGGGAATCCTCCATGTCTTCCTCCCCCCCGGTCTGGTCTCCCGTCATCTCAGCCGCGGTAACTCCCGGAGCGTGCTCCGCTCGGTCCTGCTGGGGATCCCGATGCCGCTATGCTCCTGCGGTGTAATCCCCACCGCGATCGGGTTAAGGAATGACGGCGCCTCAAAAGGCGCGGCCACCGGTTTTCTGATCAGCACTCCCCAGACTGGTGTCGATTCCATCCTGGTCTCAGCCTCATTCCTGGGCTGGCCCTTCGCTCTCTTCAAAGTCCTGGCGGCCTTTGTTACCGGCATGATCGGAGGAATCCTGGTCAATGTAACCGAACCATCCGAAAGTGAGAAAGCGATAAAGATAAAAGCCAAAAACAAATCGGAAGAATATCGTAATCCGATAGTCAGGATCTTCCGCTACGGCATCTTTGAGATACTGGCCTCCACCGACATCTGGATTTTCCTGGGGATACTGGTCTCGGCTCTTATCACCATATTGATCCCTCCGGGATTTTTAGCAGGCCAGTCCTGGACCCAGGGTCTGGGAGGAATGCTGTTGGTCCTGGCGATCTCCCTCCCTCTCTATGTCTGCACCACCGGTTCGGTCCCGATCGCCGCGTCCCTGATCGCCGCCGGAATGCCAACCGGAACCGCGCTGGTCTTCCTGATGGCGGGACCGGCCACCAACATCGCCACCCTGGGGGCTGTCTATCACTCCTTCGGGGGGAGGGTAGTGGCGATCTACCTGGGGACGGTCGCGATAATGAGCATCCTCTTCGGGCTTATCTTCAACCGTATCCTCGGCTCCGGAATGACCGGAGTCCATCATCACGGAGGAGAAACCAGCCTCCTCCAGCTGACCTGCGCGGTAATTATGTCAGCCTTACTGATCTTCCTTCTCGGGCGGAGATTATTCGAAAAGCATGCTGCCACGAGATCCATCACCCCGGATAATGCTCATACCATGACTATCCAGGTCCGGGGGATGACCTGCAATCACTGCGTCAATACGGTAAAGAACGCTCTGGAAGAAGTGGCTGGAGTGGAAGAAGCCACCCCCGATTTAACCACCGGCAACGTCCTGATCCAGGGAGAAAATATCGACACCAATACCATCCTCCAGGCGGTCAAAGATACAGGATACACCACCGATTAATCCTCAATACCTCATCAATTTCATATCCTTATCTAACATATTATACCAGGTAGTTTTTGTTAGATAAGAAAAGGGGGAATTTAAAAAAAGGGGGGCACTCATACCTGAGCCCCCCTTCAGCGGGATATAATGCCTGAAATTCCCGGTCACTCTCCCGCTAACTGCCCACAGGCGGCCTTGATCTCTCGGCCGAAACGGTGACGGAGAGTTACGGTGATGCTGGCCTCTTCCAGGGCCTTTTGAAACTTCTCGATCCTGTTTCTGGGGGGAGACCGGTATTTTCCGGTGGGATTATAGGCGATCAGATTGACATAGTAAAGATGCTTTAAGGATCTCTTCAAAAGGACGATCAATTTTTTGGCGTCAGCCGGGGAATCATTGATCCCGTCCAGGAGCAGATATTCAATCATCACCTTTCTCCGGGTGGCTTCAATATATCCGGCCACCGCCGCCAATACTTGCTCAATGGGATGCTCTTTATTTACGGGGATTAAGCGGCTTCGGAGGCGATCATCCGGAATATGAAGAGAGAGCGCCAGGTTGACCTGAATCGGTTCCCGGGACAATTTTTTTATCCCCTTGATAATGCCAATGGTGGAGATGGAGATTCTCCGGCCGCCTATCTTCAGCCCTTCCGGGTCATTCATCAGCCGGATCGATTCCATGACCGCGTCGTAGTTTAAAAATGGTTCTCCCATCCCCATAAAAACCACATTTCTGACCCGCTCTGCCTCCGCTTCCAGAAGACGGGCAAAAAGAAGGACCTGAATGATGATCTCCCCCGCAGTTAGATTCCGGGTGAATCCCCGCTGCCCGGTCAGACAGAAATCACAGCCAAGCGGGCACCCAACCTGAGATGAGACACAGACCGTATTCCTACCTCCCCGGTGGCGCATCAGGACTGTCTCAATGGCAACTCCATCATGGAGACGAATAATAGCTTTCACGGTCTGGCCGTTATCAGCCGTAACTATTTCCTCTTCAATCGCCAGCGGACACTCCCTCTTCAGAACCGCCCGAAGGGACTTCGGCAGATTAGTTACTTCATCCCACGATCCAGCCAATTCCCGAAAGATAGCCCGGTTAGCCTGACGGGCGCGGAATGGCGGATATTCTTTAAGTATCGATTGTAGTCGCTTAAGATCAAGCATGGCCATTTCACATCCTGAGTTAAAGTTGTTACTTTCTGCCTGTTCCCCCAACCTCGCCCCTTTTTTGTCCACTAATTACACTAATTCACACTAATTGCTTCCTAGCCGCTCCCTCTTTATGAACTACGAATTACGCGAATTTCACGAATTTAAAAACTGTAAAAAAAACGATCCAAACTTAGCTAATTTTCCTGCCGTCAACCGACAACTGTCAACTGTCAACTGACAACCTTCTTTTCCCTCACCCCCCTTTTATGACAGGACCATTACAGACAGGACTATTTGCCTCACCTCAGAGTTTTTTTGCTTTTAATCGTTCTGTCTGCAATTGTCCTGCCTAAATTTTTTTGGCATTAATAGTCTTGTCTTCAATCCTCATCTACCGCCACCGGTCCACGCAAACTCTTGGCCCGGCTCCGCCGGCGCTTAGCTTCCAGCCGGCGCTCCTCTGAAGCCCTGGTGGGGCGGGTCTTCCTGCGCAGGCGGGGCGGATAGGCCGCTCGCCGCAACAGATTAATCAAACGATCCATCGCGTCTTTCCGGTTGGCAGACTGGGTTCGGAATCTTTTGGCTTCAATAATCAGGATCCCCGCCGTGGTAATTCTCCGTCCGGCCAGGCGGATTAATCGGTCGCGCACCCCGTCTGTTAATGAGGAAGAATTGCCAACATTAAACCGAAGCTGAACAGCGGTCGCCACCTTGTTGACATTCTGACCGCCCGGACCGGAGGAATGAATAAACTCCTCCTTAATTTCAGCTTCCGGAATCAATATTGTAGATGTAATATATATCATATTTATACTATAGCAATGGATGAAAGATAAGTTAAAAGAAATTCGTAAGTAAGTTTTCAGTGAACCCCGTTGCACCGTACTCATAGAAGCGACTTTTCGCCGCCCCGAAAGAAAGTTATTTTCGGGGAGGTCGCCATTATGTGGCAACCTGAAGGCTACCGCTACGAGAGGAAGGGATTCACTGAAAGCTTACATTTGTAAGTACACTTTAGGCACTTAAAATAAGGGAGACTAATTATGACAGATATCCTGAACCGGGAAACTCTGAACTCTTTGCGCGAACTGGGAGATGATTTCTTTCTGGAACTGATTGAGACCTTTCTGGACAGTTCTCAGACTCAGATGGAAGCCCTCAGGAAAGCGATCGAAGAAAAGAGCGCCACCGGGATTGAAGCGGCGGCTCACAGTCTGAAAGGGTCGTGCTACGGACAGGGAGCAGAAGAACTCGGCTTACTCTGCAAAGAAATGGAAGCGAAAGGCCGAGAGAACGACATGACCGATATCGCCCCTTTGATACGGGATATAGAAGCATCCCTGGATCAAACTCACGAGGTCTTGAAACAACTCCTATAACCGGAATTATTCACGGAAACTTTTGTCTCCCCCACCAATTGTTGAACAAAACAAGTCAAACTTATTTTGTTTAATAATTAAAAAAAAATTCCGGTTAACCGGTCAGGATCTCCACTCCTGATTTCGTGGCCAGAAGGGTGTGCTCCCACTGGGCGGAGAGGGCGCCGTCCCTGGTGACCGCGGTCCATCCGTTGTCCAGGAGGCTGCACTTATATGTCCCCTCATTGATCATCGGCTCGATGGTGAATACCATATTGGGCTGAATAACTTCCCCAGTCCCTTTCTTCCCGTAGTGGCAAACATTGGGGGGTTCATGAAATCCCACCCCCACTCCATGACCGGTATAATCACGTACCACCGAGAATCCATTTTTTTCGGCATACTCTTGAATCGCCCAGCCGATATCGCCGAACCGGTTTCCGGCCTTAACCATCCGTATCCCCCGGTTGAGACACTCCCGAGCCACCCGGACAATCTTCTGAGCCGTTTCGCTCACCTGGCCGATCAGTAACATCCGGCTGGCGTCTCCATAGTAACCATTTAGAATGGTGGTCACATCGACATTAATAATGTCTCCTTCCTTCAGTACGGTCTCATCCGGTATGCCGTGACATATCTCCTCATTGATAGAGGTGCAGACGCTCTTGGGAAATCCCCGGTAACCCAGCGGCGCCGGAACCGCCCCCCGGGCTATGGTCATCTCATGAACCCAGGAATCAATATCATTGGTGGTGATCCCGGCCCGGATTCGCCCGGCAACCATATCAAGGATCTCAGCGGTCAGCCGCCCGGATGCCCGGATTCCATCCACCTGCTCTTCGGTCTTGATGATGATTCCGCTCCGGGTTTTACCAGGCAAGGAACCACCCGCCAGATCAGACTGGAGATGACACTTCTTGTATTTCTTACCGCTGCCGCACCAGCAGGGATCATTTCGACCGATAATCATATAGCACACAATTAACACAGATATGAACACAGATTAACACAGATCGCCTCGCTTGTGTCTTTCGATGTTCGACGTTGGAAGTTAAGCAGCCTGCCCGCCATAACTTTAGCGAAGGCTGGTTGAATGTTACCCCGAAATAATCGGGATGCAAGCAAATGTTCAGTTTTTTAATGTTCCTGACTAGGCGATTGTAATTTCAGAACAGAGATAAACATCCTGGATAGCGTTGAGGAGTTTTACCCCATCTCTCATCGGCTTCTGGAAGGCCTTCCTCCCTGAGATCAGACCCATCCCTCCGGCCCGCTTATTGATCACAGCTGTCAGAACCGCCTGCTGGAGATCGTTCTCCCCGGAAGCGCCGCCGGAATTGATCAGGCCAGACCGGCCCATATAGCAGTTGGCCACCTGGTACCGGGTCAGATCTATCGGATGATCCGAGGAGAGTTTTTCATAGACCAGGGGATTGGTTTTGGAAAAACCAATCTCGACAAATCCCCGGTTATTGACGGGGAGTTTCTGCTTGATGATATCCGCCTCTATCGTTACTCCCAGGTGATTAGCCTGACCGGTCATATCGGCAGAAGCATGATAATCAATATCATCCTTTTTAAAACCGTCATTTCTCAGATAGCACCAGAGGACGGTAAAGAGCCCAAGGCTATGCGCCTGCTCGAAAGCTTCCGATATCTCCTCAATCTGACGCCGAGACTCCGGGGAACCGAAATAGATGGTCGCACCGACCCCCACCGCCCCCATCTCGAATGCCTGATCGACCGACGCGAAGAGCCGCTGATCGTAGGAGTTAGGATAGGTTAAGAGTTCATTGTGGTTGATCTTGAGAATAAAGGGAATCCGGTGGGCATACCTCCGGGCAACTATTCCCAATACACCCAGGGTAGAGGCAACCGCGTTGCATCCTCCTTCGATAGCTAGTTTGACTATATTCTCCGGATCGAAATAGATCGGGTTGGGAGAGAAAGACGCGCCGGCGGTATGCTCGATCCCCTGATCGACCGGTAGAATAGAGAGATATCCGGTCCCGGCCAGACGCCCATGATCAAATAGCGATTGTAGATTCCTCAAAACCGGAGCCGGTCGATCGGTCTGTAAAAATATCCGCTCGACAAAATCCGGACCCGGCAGATGGAGCATATCTTTCCCGATTGTGGTGCATTCGTGAGCCAGGAGTTCTTCCGCCCCGGCGCCCATTATCTTCTGTATCTTTTCAATCATGACACTCTCCTAGTTAAAAGAACTTGGCTTCACAACTTATTTAACCGCGGATTATGCTGATTACAAAGGAAAAGCAATCCGTCTAATCCGCTTAATCCGCGGTTTATTAAAATTCCGAGGCAGTTACTTAAATCCCTCCCCAGCTATTCCCGAAGATAGCGGTCAGGAGAAAAAACACCCCTACCAGTAGGCCGATAAGACAGATAAACCGGACAAATAAGTCTCCCCGATTGACCAGCAGTCCTTGCAGCACCTCCGGAAACCACTTCGGATGAACAATAAACATCCCGGAGAGCAGAAGAAAAAGGCCAATCAGAAAACTGATAACCAGAAAGACCGGGACCTTAGCGAATATAATGACCAGAGCTGAAAAAAGTATCCAAACTCCCAGAAGTCCGATAATGACATATAATGCCCGAATCCATCCCGGGCCCAGCTTAGCGATCCTGGCCCCTAAGTGTTTTGTCTTAACAGGGTTGATTACCCCGTAAAGACGGGTTACGATAATCAGTCCCCCCATAATACCAACCACAATTCTCAAAGTCTCTTGCGATATACCCATGGCATCCTCCTTTTGTAAAGTGCCTTAAGTAGAATAAGTGCCTTAAGTGCCTAAAGTGCGCTAAAGTGCCTAAAGTTGTTCGCTTCCATCTGGCTTTTCCGGCTTTAGTATCCCAGTTAAACCCGGCGATCAAAGTTTGAAGTGCCTAAAGATGTTTTTAACCTGCCGAGTATCGAGGTGCAGTAACTTTAGGCACTTTAGCGCACTTAAGGCACTTACAACTTTTTTATTTACCTTTCCCGATTCCCCGATATATGAATCCGGCAGCTTCAATCTGATCTTTATCCAGTACATTCCTGCCGTCAATCAAGATGGGGGTATTCATCAGGGCTTCTGTTTTCTCAAGATCAAGACTGAAATATGGCCTGTGTTTGGTCACGATTACGGCGCAGTCCGCGTCTTTCAAGGCCTCATCCAGGTCCCGGGTAAGTTCCGCCTCGGGAAATTCCCGGACATGGGGGTCATGGGCGATTATACTCGCGCCGCGGGATTCCAGCTCGGATATCAGACAATAAGCTGGAGTATTCCTGGTATCGTCGGAGTCTTCCAAGTAAGCGACACCCAGTATCGCGATCCGGGCACCTTTCACTTCCTTGCCTTTCTCCTGAAGAGCGCTCTGAATCAGTTCCACCATATGGAGAGGCATCAGGTCGTTCACCTTACGGGCCAGGCAGACAAATTCGGTCTCCATGGTCGGTGCCCAGTACTTCCGCAGTCCATAGCGGAGCAGCCAGGTGTCTTTGGGGAGGCAGTGTCCGCCCACACCGGCGCCGGGGAGGTGCATATGCCGTTCCGAACGGGAGTTGATCAGTTTCTGAATCTCGAATATATCTACACCGAGTTTTTCGGCGATCACCGCCATCTCATTGGCAAAAGCGATATTCACGTCCCGGTAGGCGTTCTCCATTGTCTTGGATGTCTCCGCGGTCAGGACATCGGTGGAATAGATCTTCTTTTTGACGATCTTGGCGTACATCGCCACCGCCCTCTCTTCGCTCCGCTTGTCGATTCCGCCGACAATCCTGGGGAGATTGACGATATACTCGATCAGCTTACCCGGCATCACCCGTTCGTAAGAGTAAGCCAGAGAGAAATCCCGACCGGCTTTTAGGCCGGATTCTTTCTCCAGAATCGGCAGGACAATATTCATGGTGGTACCGGGAGCAACCGTAGACTCGGTAATAACCATGACACCCTCCTTCATATTTCTACCGACATGACCTGATACTTCTTTCAGAGATTCATAAAGCGGCTGATGATCGGGGCCTTCGGTCGGAGTCTGAACATCAAGCAGAATAATATCCATCTCCTTCAAGACTGAATAATCATCGGTAACCCTAAATGTCCCCTTCTCAACCACACGGGCCACCAGTTCATCCAACCCCGGCTCATCTCCTTTAAAGGGACAGCGACCCGAGTTCAAGGCCTCGATCTTCCATCCGGATCGTTTCGACCGGCGCTGAAGCCCGGTTACTTCAAAGCCATCTACATCGGCTAAAAGTGCCGCCGCCGGTATCCCGACGTATCCCATTCCAATTACCGCAATCTTTGTAGTCATATTTCCTTTCTTTCTCGGTTTTATAAATTAACGCCCTTCGGTCGTTACTTTATAGCTTTGAATAACGACTAACATTTGTTTTATTGCTGCAATGCTGATAAAATAATACTCGACTTAAGATTATTGTCCCCTCGCATTTTACGAGGCGTTTAACGACCTTCAACGATCTTTAACGTTTTTAATCTTCAACGTCCTTATTTTTCAACGTTAGCGCCGAAGGCGCTAAAGATCCGTACCGGACCAGGCATCCAAGCAATGCCGATTCATATACTCATAGGGGAGATATCCATAACCGCTATCTCCCCAATCAACACCCCATGAATTCTTGAACTTGAAGTAACTGCCCTCCCGGCTGTACCCCATTATACAGATCGCATGGCCGCCCATGGAAGTCTCATCCGGATCCGGCAGGGGGATTCTTCCCCGGCCAGATTCAAACCAGGAGGAGAAGACCTCAACGCCGGCCATGAACGGTCCATTTACGGAGAGACTCCGCTCCATCTCCTCTATACCAGATAGCCTCGCGTAAGTCCTGATTCGAAATGGGAGGGCCTTCTCATCCGCCCCCGCGCAGGGACTGTCGGTCTGATAAGTCTGATAAGGCCAGCACTCCTCGGGGCAGACTCCATTCTCCGCCAGAACCTTCATCGCTATTCGGGGGTAGGTCCCTTCCTGGTTCGGGATACCATCCAGCTGCTTGCAGAGTTGGTAGAGATAGCGGGGGGAGAGCTCAATCAAATGACCCAGTTCCTTCTTTTCATGGTACTCCTTTACCCCCACTACCGAGGCAAAGGCAACACAGGTACCCTCCTCCCCTTGATTCCGCACCGGGCTCATCTCTTCCGTATAATCAACTATTGCCGGGGCGGTAATCGGGGGTAATATCAGGCGCATCGAAATATCGCGACTGTCCGTGGGATCCTTTAAACAACCCAGTCCATACTGCTTGTCATCTGTCATAACATCTCCTTGCCGGCTCTAAATTAGGGCCTGTCCCAAAACCCGGAATTTTCCATCATTCTTTGTGGGGATATAAAAACCCCATCCACCAGCTTGAGCGAAATTGTCTATTCCGGAGCAGGTCCGATCAATTTAGAATGATTTGACCAAT
>Ga0208905_1000443_pt1 | contig 20921 bp, 21 predicted proteins | sample AntAceMetag02UKS_FD_184776 | JGI IMG/M metagenome (GOLD analysis project Ga0208905, IMG submission 184776) | Saline lake microbial communities from Ace Lake, Antarctica - Antarctic Ace Lake Metagenome 02UKS (SPAdes) (version 2) | ecosystem: Environmental > Aquatic > Non-marine Saline and... | reverse complement strand
AGATTAGGAATTGCCCCATCGGTGCTTTTTAGTATAAAGCTCTCCAGAGTTCTGTCCGGTAACGGTCCTTTTGCCTGAAAGTTTAAATACTTTTGGTATCTTACCTCTTCGGCTCTTTTTCTTTTATGGTAAAAAGAAAAGGTCTCTCCTGTTACCTTCATACAGGTTACGATATTAAGTTTATATCATGTTTTAAATAATAAATGCCTATTTAATATTTCTTATTTTTTCAATGAGAAATTTCACACATATTTATTATATACGATATAGGTTTTAAAAATCCTTCTTTTTTTTGAAAATATTTTAAAAAAATAAAAGCCCTTCAGCAAAGTGCCAAAGGGCTGGAAATGGTCTGGCTCCCCCTATTGGGCAGGTTCAGAACTTTTAATTGGAATATTACCACAGAAAATATTAGATTAAATCAGTTAATTCTTCAAGGTTAAAGCCATATCTAAAGTATTAGCTTGGTGGAGGCGAGTAGACGACTTTCGCAACTTTTGCATGAGTGTTGAAACTGAAAAGGTTTATCGGGAGTTAGAAGGAGCAATTGGGATCTGCTAAGAATTAGAATCTTAATAAAAATTATTTGAACATATTAAACAAATTATTCTTCTCCCTTGCTATCTGTTTTGTTTTTTGAGTATTGCTTAGATTATTAATTTCTTATTAATTTTTTGGTTGAATTAAAGTTGCTTCGTAAAGATGAGGTTCATAACCAACTGCAGGAGAATCACTCCAATAATTCTCATTAATTTGCTTGAGAAAATCATAAGACCAGTAAACAAAACCACGGTTTGGACACATTAGTCTCAGCCCTTCTTCATTGACTCCATCAACAACATAAAAATGATTGCCTTTCTGTTCTAAGCTATAATCCAATAACACAATCACTGGATTTCCTTTCTTTATTATTTCATCTTTTATTTCTTCTAAATACATTCGTTTATTGACAACTTCAATTCCTAACTTGTCAGCATTTTCTGCTAATAGCGAAGCATTACCTGACCCATCTTCAATAACATAATCTGCAAGTTCCTCTTGTGTTATTTCCATGCCATAATAATTCATAACAGACTTTGTTGTTGCTACAAAACACCATGGCTTATTTATTGGCTGTTTTACAACAGGAACATTCAAATAGATTTCTTCAAATTCTTCAATGGCTGTACTTCCACAGCCCGTAAAGAGTAAAGGAGAAAGAGAAATAAGAAAATAAGGTTGAGAGTCTGGATTCGTAAGAGATTTCTCATTTTGAACTCCTTTATGAATACAATCAAACTTATACCAATTTACTAATACAACAAATCAATTTAGAATTCCTTCTTTTCTTGAAAAATATAATTTATAAAAAAAATAAAGCCCTTCAGCAAAAGCGCTAAAAAGCCTTATTTATAACGAAATGGTGGAGGCTAGTAGACGACTTTCGCAACTTTTGCCTGAATGATAAAACTGAAAAGGTGTATCATAAGCTAGAAGAGATAATTAATATTTGTTAAAAACTAAAAAGACAGAATTACTTTAGTTTAATTAAAGAAAGTAAAGGCGTGCTTTTATACAGAAGACGACAATCAAAAAGATGCTTAGCAGAGGTAAGTCGAAAGCAAAATGAAGAGCAGGGTAGTTAAGCCCTGCTCTTTGATATTTTTCTAGTTTAGATTTTAACAAAATTATTACGGCTTGCCCTTCTCAATCACCCTTATGGTATCACTACCCTCAAATGGTGTGCCATCTTGTAGTATTGGAAATAATACTATTAGGACATAGTGCATATCGCACCGAATATCATATAGTATGGATATCCAAATATCGCCGCCGTATCCTAAATCCTGGCCTACGGGGATACTTAAGAAAACTTTTCCCGAGGATTATGAGAAGTCTTCCCGGATGCGAGATTATCGAATACAATATTCAAGTAGATCACATACATATGGTGATGATAATACCGCCAAGCTATAAAGTATCAGAGGTAATAGGCAAAATAAAATGTCAAACTGCAAGTAAACTAAGGAAAAAGTTTTCTTTTCTATCCAAGGTATACTGGAAAGAGAACATCGTTTGGTCGACAGGTTACTTTGTCTCTACTATCGGTTTGGACGAAAAGAGCATATTAAAATATGTCAAATTTCAACAAACCCAGGATTTAGGTCAAGCGAAGCTTGAATTGTTTTAAAGTGCCACGGGCATGCCCGTGGGTATCTACTTAAATTATTTTCTCAATTTTTGCGCGTCACTTTGTATAAAATTATATCTTACTTGTTTATTTACATAATTATCATCTCCCTCCCTAAAAATTATATCTTCGTCTTATTTATAAATGGATAGGCTTAGATTTAATAAAGTACATCTAAGATATTTACTTCTATTACAAAATAACCATAATTTATTCTGAGAAGGATAATTAATTTACACTTAACAATCTTTTTAATAATTTTACCTCGAGCTTATGCTAATGAGTTCAGAATAGAATCGGGGAGAATAAGCATTATAGTATTTATGGTTATTATTTTTTTTAAAATCAAGCCAGAAGTAACTATTTTATTACTCAATTTGTAATTTTCTAGTAATTTCAACCCATTGACTAAGTTTCTTTATATCTTTTTTGGCTCCCAGAAGAGTAGACATACCACTTGATCTAAGCACATATTTTTTAATTTTTTGTTTTTTAGATTCCTGAATAATTTTCCTCATATATATTTCCATTTCTTTACTATTTGCATTTTGTACGTGTCTTTGAGCTAAAATTCTACATTCAATTGGTATTTCTTTATCGAGCATATCCAAGCCTTTTTCCTTATCTTCCATCGACACGCCAAAATCAAGGAGTTCAATACTTTTTAATTTAATTATCTCTGGGATATGCTGGGTAATATCTCCACATGAATGCCAATAGTAAATGCCATTATAAAAATCACACAATTCCTCTTCATATGGAAAAATAAAATTCCTATACTCCTTCGGACTAATCAAAGGAATATCGTCATTAAAAAGATCGCCCTTCTTTATTGGTTCCTCCAAATAATTTGATCTCCATTGTGCATAAGCTTTCTGAGCGTCTGTTACATATCTCATAATTTTATGAGCAAATTTTGGATTTAAAAAAATATCAATTAGAAATTTTTCAAACCCACGAGTATAGAGAGCAACTCCTTGTGGACCTCTATACCAATATGGGAAAATAACATTAAATGAAGGCCCAACTAGTTTTTTTATTTTTTCATAGAAATTTTTTGTAAAATGTAAAAAATTACTATTCTTAAAATCAAATTGGTTGGGTAATTCGGTTGTTTCTGAAATTATAGATTCCTTTGCGAAGGTTGGCTCTTCAGTTTTATAAAAATATACTTTCTGTCCTAATAAAGCGGGTTCAAACACAATGCCGAAATATACAGGGATGTTAAAGTCAATAGGAGTATCGTCTGGAAATTCTTGAAATTTCTTAATTTTCATTTTTAAATAATATTCAAGATAATATTCTGGTTCTTTATAATATCTATCCAAAGTAAAACCTAATATTTTCGTCCAAATCGTGTTTAAACATTCAACTGTAACTGGCATTATATCACCTTTGTTTGCAAAACCAATTGGAATTCCATGCCATTGCATCTCACCTCTAATTCGAGGCTCTTTATTTTCCCATAATCTCTGTCTTCGTTTATTCTCACTTGTTTCATATAAATTAATTACAGTATTTAAAAGATTGATTATCTTGCTCATTTTATTTCTTCTTTCTTATTTATAAAAAGAATCAATATGCTCATCACTAATAAGGTTAGTCTTATTGTAAAGATGCTTTAATATTTCTAATATGTTTGCTCATCCATTCTTTTGATCTTCCCCCGATAATTCGGACACTTAGTTAAGACACTTTTGTTAACATTAGTTTTTCATATTCCTCCGGACTGTAATAGCCAAGAGATGAATGTAATCTTTCTCTGTTGTAAAAGATTTCGATGTATTCGAATATTTCCCTTCGAGCCTGTCTTCTTGTTTCATAGGTTTTTTGATAAATCAATTCCACTTTTAGGGTACGATAGAAACTTTCCATGACGGTATTATCCCAACAGTTGCCCTTACCACTCATCGAACATAGTATACCATGTTTTACCAAGAGCAGCTGATAAAGTTTGCTGGCATACTGACTGCCTCGATCTGAATGCAAGAGTAAATCTGAAGAAAGTTTTCGCTGCTTTAAGGCCATATTTAGTGCCGAGATGACCAATTCTTTGGTTAATCTGTTGCGTAAGGACCAGCCGATGATCTTGCGGGAATAGAGATCCATAATGGTCGATAGATAGAGCCATCCTTCTTTTGTCCAGATGTAGGTGATATCGGCTACCCAGTATTGATTGGGTCTCTTGGTGTAAACTGGCGGTTCAGGTGATTTTCGGCTACCGGCCAAGAATGTCTAGAATCGGTTGTTACCTTGTATTTTCTTTTGGCCACCGCTTGTATACCCATCTTCTGCATGAGCCTCTCTACACGTTTTTTACCAATGGTATAACCTTCCCGTAATAACTGTTGGTAGATACGGGGACTGCCATAGTTCTTACGGCTGTTAGTATATATTTCTGTTATCTTCTGTTTTAATTTCATATCTTCTATCCTTCTCTTACTTAGGGGATATTTTAGCCAATCATAATATCCGGACCGGGAAACCTTGAGGACTTGGCACATCTTCTTGACACTGAAAAAAATAGTGTGTCCCCGGATAAACCGATAGCGGTCTACTGTTTTTTGGTGAAGATGGCCAAAGCTTTTTTTAGTATGTCACGCTCTATTCTGACATCGTTGAGTTCTTTCTGTAATTTTTGAACCTTCTCCTCCTGGGGAGTCAGGTTTTCTTTGCCATGACCGGGAAAGGCTAATTCTCCACGCTTGCGGTATTCTTTGCGCCAACGATTCAGATTATGGGGTGAGATCCCCAGATCACAGGCAACTTCTTCTACGGTTTTCCCTGATGTTAGGCTGTACTCAACTGCCTCTTTTTTAAATTCCTTAGTAAATTGTCTTTTCATTCCTTCCATGTTACTTGACCTTTGTATGCAAAATCCGAGTGTCAGAGGACTTCAGGCTGTCTCTAATCACTGTACTATCGCCCACATTACCGTCCTTCTTATAGCCTTGACTGCTGCTAAGACAGGTAACAAAGATAAGATTCGCTTTGTAAAATCTTTCCTTCCTAATATTTAATTTTTAAAGAGCGAGTTTTCTGAAAGCCTATCTGTATGTTCCATTCTCTTCCCCTCTGGAACTGGAATGAACCTCTTAAGCTAGACACTTTTAGTCTAAATCATGATACATTCCCGAAAGTCCTTCTTGTCCAATAGTCTATCTCACCAAAACTCCATCTATTACAGTAAATTGTCTTATCAACTTATTTTGAGAAACTGTTTTTATTCTAGATTTCTATATGCCACTCCAAATCTTCTACTGTATTTTTTGGCAAACAGTTTCATTTGATTCTAATTTTTTCTTCTTAGAATTTTCATCTTTTAGCCTGCAATTATTTTTTTATTAAAAAACTTTTAATTTATATTATAGCAGTAATTTTCATAAACTTATCTGGATGTTCAGACTGCTGAATAAGCGCTTCAGGCAATTTTTCCATTGTAACAGTTTTGGTAATTAAAGCTTTTACATTTACTTTGCTTTCTGCAATTAATTTTATTGATTCAGGAAATTCCGGTCCACCGTTTCTTGAGCCTCTTATATCTAATTCTTTTTTGGTAAATAATGCAGTAGGCATTAATGTTTCTTCTTTAGGCCATCCAACAAAAGCAATTCTACCTGCATATGAAACGTAATCGATAGAACTTCTTATTGCTGCTGAAGAGCCAGAAGCCTCAATGACTGCTTCAGCCATTCTGCCCTTTGTAATATTTTTAATCATGTTTACGGGATTTTGTTCTTTCAAGTTACAAATATATTCAACACCCAATTTAGTTGCCAGATGAAGCCTTTCTTTTACAAAATCAATTAAAATTGGTACAGCTCCCTTATACATAGCTGCTTGTGCAATCAAAATGCCAATGGGACCAGCACCAGTTATTGCAATATATTCACCTTCTTTTATTTTTATTCTGTTTAGTGAATGAAGTGCAATAACCAAAGGTTCGATCATTGGCGATTGTTCCCATGGAATGTTTCCAGGTATTTTATGAACCAGTTTTCTATCATGAGAAAAATATTCAGTAAAACCACCATCTACATGTACACCGAGTACTTTTAAATTTTCACAACAATTTGTTCTATTTATACTGCAAGGATAACATTTTCCACAATATTTGTATGGTTCTATAATTATTCTATCACCAATTTTTAGTTCTTTTTCTCCTTTAGGAATCTCTAATAACTCTCCAGCAATTTCGTGCCCAATAATTCTAGGATATGTTACCAAAGGGTTAACACCTTTATACGCTGCAACATCAGAACCGCAAATTCCAACCGATTTAACTTTAACCAATACTTCATCCTGTTTTCTTTTTGGATATTGGACTTCTTTAATCTTTATATCCTTCGGTGCTCTCAAACAGATTGCCCTCATATCTTTCTCCTTCTAGGATTAATTAAAATATGACTCCACTTTCGTTAAATTTAATTTTTTTAAAAGAACCAATGACTTCAACAAAATCTTTTTTATCTTTAATTTCTTATAAAATTATTTTAATCATAAGATATATTAATGTATTACTTTTTAAGTGGTGTTTACACTTTCTACTGCTTCCATATAGTAAATTCTTACACCTCTAAATTATAAAAATCTATAGCATTTTGGCCCATAATGTGGCTTTGTTCCGCCGGTGAAAGTGAATTAATAAAATTAGTCACAATTCTTAAAACTTGTTCATATTTTGCGGCCACCGTACAGACCGGCCAATCACTACCAAATAAAAGTCGATTAGGGCCAAAAGCTTCTAATATAATTTCCATATAAGGTATAAAATCTTCTTGCTTCCAACTATTCCAATTATCCTCTGTAACCATACCACTTAATTTACAAAACACGTTATCTGCTTTAGCTAATTCCCGTATATCTTTCTTCCATGGTTCAATTTTGCCTTCTTTAATTAAGGGTTTGGCTAGATGATCTAGTATAAATTTTTGGTGAGGAAATTCACCAACTAAGGTACAAGCGTATTTAATGTGTCGGGGATAGATTAATATATCATAAGTAAGACCATATTTTTCTAATTGACTTATTCCTTTTTTAAAATCTAGTCGAAGCATATAGCGATCATCATCTTCATCCTGCAAGACATGCCGAACTCCTTTGAATTTCTTATAGGCAGCAAATTGTTCCAAATCTTGTTCCACAGAATTACTTTTAAGATCAACCCACCCCACTACTCCTTTAATAAATGAATTATTCTGGGCTAATTCTAAAAGCCACTTAGTCTCTTGTAAGATCTGTCGGGCTTGCACCGTCACACAAAAATCAATACCATTTTTTTTTAATTCCCTATTTAAATGAGGAGGAAGAAAATCCCGATTTAAATTAGTCATAGATGCATCAATCCATTTATATTCCTCCTGATTATAAATCCAAAAATGTTGATGGGCATCTATTCTAAATGACCTCTTCTTTTCGTCCATTATTCCACTTCCTTTAGTTTTAATTATTCTATTTTTTCTTTTTATTAGGTTGTAATCCTTGAGCTCGCTTTTCTGTAGCTCCGGGATCATAATTTTCAGGTAGACCTATCTCCCAGTAAATATTAACTACTGGATGAATTATCTCTCTAATTTTTTTTAGCAAATCAGGATCTGGTTTTACTCCTACATTATTAAGATTGGCTTTTACATGCCTAACTTTACTCATACCCACTAAAGTTACGGCTGCATATCCATGCGAAAAAGCAAATTGTAAAGCCAGATCAGATATATTTATCCCTCTTTCTCGACAAAAATGGACAGCTTCCTTTGCCCCTTTTAATACTTTTTCCGGAGCTGGATGCCAATCTGGTGCTCCTTTTTCAGTAAGAATACGCATATGTAACGGTGATGCATTAATCAAACCTATACTTTTCTTTTTGACTATTGGAGTTAAAATATCATCCATAGTTGTATCCAGTAAATTATAACGACAATAGCTAAGGACGGTATCAATCTCCTGAGTTTCCACTATCTCTTTAAGTGGTGTTAAGGGATAACCAGTGATCCCGATAAAGCGAATTTTCCCCTGCCTTTTTAGTTTAAACATAGCTGGTAAGGTTTCTTCTATAATCTGCTTCTTTTTTCCAAATTCTATATCATGGATTTGAAATACATCAATGTAATCAGTCTTTAAACGTTGGAGACTCTCTTCAACTGATTTTATAACTCTCCGAGCAGAAAAATCGAATCCATCAGGAAGAGAGGTACCGTATCGACCAGCTTTAGTAGCCAGAATAACCTGACTCCTCTTCCCCTTTAAAAATTCACCCAATCGCTTTTCTGCTAAAGTTCTTCCATAATAAGGAGAAACATCGAAATAATTAATTCCTTGGTTTATAGCGTAGTCTACTGCTCGTTTGCCCTCTTCCGGTACAATAGAACCAAATTCTGCTCCCAATGGAGAAGCGCCAAAACCAATAATTGATACTTTTAATCCTGTTTTTCCTAAAGTTTTATAAATCATATTTGGTTTAAATTCCCTCCTTCTATGAAAGCCAAATGCAAGTTTTATTTTCTATGGAGTTGCATTGACTTTTCATTATTATTATCCCCATCTTTTAGATCTTTGATCATCCTTCTATTCATGCTTATTTATAGCACGCATCATAAAATTTGTTTGATAGAGGACCCTCACTTTTTTAAGAACGCTCCTCATAAACTGGGACATTAGGAGGTAAGCAGAGCGGTCCCTGATGTTTTTGTTCTATAAAATCTATTTTCTTTACAAACTTGATATACTATCTTTAAAAGTCTTCTGGTGGTAGCAATTTTAGCGGAATGAGAACCTTTCTTGGCCTTCATGGAATTATAATATCTTCTTATCTGTGCATCTTTTCTGATTGCCGGTATTACTGCTTCAATTAAGGCCCACCTTAGGTATTTATTACCTTGTTTTATGATTCTGCCATGATAGGTTTTACCTCCGGAAGAATAAGTAGAAGGCACCAGCCCAGCATAGGAACATAATTTATCTAAGGCGGGAAAACGGTCGATTCTATCTATCTCATGCCTAATTAACATAGCAAAAAACTCACCTATACCTAATATGGTCTTTAGATGTTCAACTATTTCGTCGTTTTCTTTAAGTTGGGTTAAAATAGACGCTATAGAACTAATGCGTGTTCTTAATTTTTCTAATAGTTCCAATTTTCTATCCCAATATATTACTTTCTTCAAGAAAACAAATTTCCTACTGAGAGACCTTACAGGTGGATTCAGGACAAATTGGTAAGGACTTGTGCCAGAGAGAATATTAGGGATATTAAAGAGGCCCAATTAATCCTGAATAATCTTATCCAAAAATACAACTATCAGTGGGTTCATTCTACTACCGGAGAAATACCTTATATTAGATTTCAAAGAGCATTAAGAGAAAAGAGATCTTTGTTTAGAGAATTTACGATTAGGTCACCATTTAAGTCAACCAAAGATATCTTCTGTTTAAGGGTAGACAGAATGGTAGATTCTTATCGTAAAATCTCAATAAATAACTTAGAATTAAGAGTACCTAGCGCGCCACTACATGAGAGAATCCAACTTCGGATTACACTAGATAAAGAATCTGGTTTATCTGAAGTAAGATTCTGGCATAAAGATGAACTTTTAGGTATACAAAAAGTTAATAATTCTGAGCTTAATTTAGTGCAATTTTAACTTTTAACTAATAAGTTATTTGCATCAAAATAATTTGTAAAAAATGCTATAATTTTAGTCTTTAAAGAGTACACTTTTGAAACGTAACCAACACAACAAAAAGTTAAAAGTTGGTGTCAAGAACTTGTGGGGACTTTTCTTACCTCAAAGAAATTATTTGATTTTAATTCACGAAAAGAAAAACAGATCCTTATGAAATTTAATATAAAATAAATAATAATCCTACTAAACTATTTTCTGAAATAAACATACTTAAAAAATTAGCTAAGGGTTTTAAAATTTTAAAACCCTTAGCTCTTACATCAGTAATACTAGAATTTAGGAGGACTCGTATATTTACCAATATCTTCTTTATAGATAATAGATACACCAGTATCTACTAAAGGTGGAACAGGGCCAAATGGTGGGCGCTGAGAAGTAATTTCAGTAGGATGATTTGCATTATAGGCAAGAATCATACTCATGAAACCCATCAAATAAGGATCCTGTCCGACAGTACCACGCATCTCTCCTTTTTCAATTAACTCAATATTGGGCATACCGAAGTCAAAGCCCATAATTTCAACTTTACCCTGTATACCAAGATTTCTCACAGCCGCACAAGCGCCCGGACCTGGATTACCATGTGCAGCAAAAATAGCATTAATACTAGGATTAGCCTGGAGCATAGCGGTAATTTGTGTTTCTGCCATTGCAACATCACCTTCGTCATTTACAGTAGCAACAATTTCCATGCCTTCAGCCAGGGCGGCTTTAAACCCATTAATCCTTTCGACCAGATGGGCAGGTCCCGGGAAAGTGGAGATACCTATTTTACCCTTTCCACCTAACCATTCAGAAATTGCTTTTCCTGCTGTATACCCAGCGTTATAGTTATTCGTACCAACAAAGCTTAGACGTTTACTATCTGGAGCATCGGAATCAAATGTTATTACAGGTATTTTGGCATCTATTGCTCTGTTGATTGCAGGAACAAGGGCATTTGCTTCTCCTGCCGTCACAATAACACCATTTACACCTTTAGCAATTAACTGCTCAATGGTACGGGCTTCAAGTGTAGCATCCCATGTAGATGGACCTTGAAGCTCAACTTCAATGCTTGGATCCAGCATTTCGGCAGCATCAATCATACCTTTGTAAGCCCAGTTAAAGAATTCAGAACCCTTTAAGAAAACAACCATTGCGTAACGTTCAGCAGCAAAAGAGGTAGCAACAAAAGTCAGCAAAAAAATCATCAAAAACATCAAGATTATAAATTTTTTCATTTTTGAATTCTCCTTTTAATTTTATTACTTTCCATTAATTTTATTACTTTCCATTTCTTAGAAACCTACAGATTACTAACTTTGTTAAAACCTTACCATAGGCATCCCCCCTTAAAACATTTTTTGTCCATATATAATTAATTGGACCAACATATTTAATTCACCTTAATTAGCCACTAAAGCATAAATTCACGCCATCTTTTTAATGCACCAGTACCTTCGCGTTTCACTCCAATATACTCTTCTAAGAAAACAGCAATTAATAACATAGAACCATAAACCACCTCCTGCCAGTATGTGGGGGCACCTGTTTGAACAAAAGTGTTATTTATTATGGCAAGAAAAAGTGTACCGAGAATAGTCCCTCCAATATTTCCCTTACCTCCACTTAAACTGACCCCTCCAATAATAACTACTGTAATAACACGTAATTCTATACCTATACCAAAACCTGTATTGGCACTAATATACTGTGAGGCAGCGATAATTCCAGCAATTCCAGCCAGGATAGAATTGAGAACATATATAAATATAATAAACCTATCTATATTTATACCAGAATATCTGGCTGAATCAATATTACCGCCAATGAAATAAACCTGTTGAAAATACTTATGGTTTTTTAAAAGGTAGGCAAAGACAATAGCCATTACTACGAATAGGATAATTGGAAAAGGTATTCCAAAAACCCTGCCCTGTCCAAAAAAATAAAACGCTGGTGGAAAACCTGTTACCGTTTCCCCTTTAGTAATAACCAAATTAATACCTTTAAGAGTGGTTAAAGTAGCCAGGGTAACTATAAAAGGATGTACCTTCAAATGATTAATCATCTGTGCATTCACAAAGCCTACCAAAGCTGATAATAAAAGTGCCAACAATATGGAAACAGTAATCCCAAAATTATTATTTAAAAAGATGCCTACCATAATTGCTGAAAAAGGCATGGTACCGGCAATAGAAAGATCTATGCCAGCCGAGATTATTATCAGGGTCATTCCCAAGGCCATAATTGCTTCCTGTACAAAACCCATTCCCAGTATTTCAATATTTATAGGTGATAAAAATCGCGGAAAAAATATTGCCATTCCTATAATAATCAAAATTATTGTTGTTAACAACCCAAGGTTATTCACCTTCGTGATAGTACGAAATTTTTCAGTAAGACTCACAAATCAACCTCCTTTTTTCTACAAAGTTGCATATTTCATGATTTCTTCCTGTGTAGCATCCTTCTCAAGGATACCAGTTATTTTTCCCTCATTAAATACGGCAATTCTGTCAGAGAGACCAATTATTTCAGGTAATTCAGATGAAATTATAATAACACCAACCCCACTTTCTACCAATTTCCTTAAATGTTTGTGAATCTCTGCCTTTGCCCCAACATCAACCCCACGGGTTGGTTCATCAGCTATTAATATCTTTGGTTCCGTATTGAGCCACTGAGCCAGTAGTGTTTTTTGTTGATTACCCCCGCTGAGATTCAGAATGAGAATTTTATCATCAGCAGGCTTAATATTTAGATAATCAATAAAATGTTTAGCTCTTTCTTCTATTTTTCTATTTTTAAGAAAACCCCCTCTATCCATAAACTTGTTTATAGAAGCAGCAATTATATTCTGCCTTACAGTTTTTTCCAGAAATAAGCCAAGGCCTCTTCTGTCTTCTGTTAAATAACAAATGCCTTTTTTAATTGCATCCCAGGGAGAGTTAATTTCTACTTTTTTTCCTTCTAATATCACTTCCCCAAATTCAGGTTTTTCAGCACCAAAGATAGAGCGGGCTACTTCAGTTCTCCCTGAACCAACAAGTCCTGCAAATCCAAGGATTTCTCCCTTATATAAATCAAATTCAATACCTTCAAATTCTGCTTTTCTACTGAATCCTTTTACAGAAAATATTTTTTCTCCAATATGGGAACTTTTATCGGGATATAAATTGCCTAACTCCCTTCCTACCATCATTTTAATTATTTCTTCAATGCTGGTTTCTTTTGTTTTCCTGGTTCCGATTAACTTTCCATCTCTTAGCACAGACATCTTATCCGATATTTTAAAGACTTCCGTTAATTTATGGGAAATAAAGATAATCGTAACTCCCTTTGATTTTAAATCATTGATAACCCGATAGAGTAAATTTACTTCTTTTCCTGATAATGCAGAGGTAGGCTCGTCAAAGATAATAATTTGTGCATTTTGAGATAGGGCTTTAGCAATTTCTACAATCTGCTGCATGCCCACACTTAAATCACCCACCAGGGTTGATGGATCTATGTCAATACCTATATGTTTCAATATTTGTTTTGTTTTATATCTTAATTCTGTCCATTTAATAAAACCCAATTTATTTACAGGTTCCCTATGGCTGAAAATATTTTGGGCTACATTCAACTTTGGAGCCAGGCTTAATTCCTGGTGTACTATACTTATTCCGCTATTTATTGCCTCCTGCGGACTTGAAAAATTTACTTCACCACCATCAAAAATAATCTTACCTTCACTGAATGTATATATACCTCCAATAATTTTCATAAGGGTAGACTTTCCAGCACCATTTTCACCAACTACGGCATGAACTTCGCCTTTTTTAATTTTTAAGTTTATATCATCTAATACCTTATTTGAAAAAAAGCTTTTAGAGATACCTTCTATTTTTAAAATATAATTTATCACATCAGTCCCTCTTTCACCTCTGATTTAAAGCAAAAAATATTTTATGCCCTACTTTTTCCTTTTCTGGCTCTACGAATGGCATCGACTGTAATGGCGATAACAAGGATTAGCCCATTTACAACCCCTTGCCAATAAATTGATAAATTCAGTAATACAAAACCGTTATTTATAATTGCTAAAAGTACAACTCCAAGAAATGTTCCTATTATACTTCCTTCACCCCCACCCATACTAGCTCCACCGATGATAGCAGCAGCAATAGCTTTTAGTTCTGCACCCAGTCCAAACTGGGCATACCCCATCGCCAAACGTGATGTCATAAAAATTGCAGCAAGTCCCGAAAGAAATCCGGTGATTACATAACTTGCTAGAATAATTAAAGAAACATTAATTCCGGATAACTCAGCTGCATCGGGATTTGTCCCTATATAAAACGCCTTATAGAATGGGCCCCATTTTCTTAAGAGATAATCAAATAAAATAACAAATAAAATCATAACATAAAAGGGATTAGGTATTCCCAAAAACTTACCTTGGCCTATAATTAGATAACCTTCAGGGAGGTTGGACACAAAATATCCTGAAGTTAATATCACAGACAACCCACGGGCTATTGCCATCATACCCAATGTTACTATAAACGGATTAATCCTGAATTTGGCTATAAATATACCATTAATAAAACCTAAAAATGTACCCGATAATAAGCCAAGAATTACAGCAAATAAAATACTAACACCTGCCTGCAATAACATTGTTGTAATTATCCCAGTTAATCCCAATATTGAACCAACTGATAGATCAATCCCTCCTAATAAAAGAACCAAAGTCATACCAAGAGCTAGTAAAACATCATAGTTCATTCCAATTGCAACTGACGTAAGGTTGGAAAAGGTTAAAAAGTTCTCACTAAAAATTGATAGCAAGATTGATGCTACAAAAATTATAAGCAATAAACCTATTTCCCTGGTACTTAATATTTCTTTTAATCTGGATAAATGACCGCTTGAAGAATTTATAATTAATTGACTAGAATTTTTTGCTTCATCATTTAACATTTTTTCCCTCTTTTTAATTGGTTGCCCATCTTTCAGAATCAGCTCCGGTTACAAGTATAACATTACTATATGCAGTAAATCAACCTGTTCGGATAACTCCCTTACATAATCTAACTCTTTCTTTAAAGTCTTTATGAGTTATAACTTCAAGCTTTGCCTTCTTAAATAGGTTTTTTACATTTTTAAATATATTAGGACAATGATTTTTTAATTCTTCTGTAAGTAATATCTTCTCAATAAACAAATTTTTTTCTATTAATTTTAATACCTCAATAAACCTTGGTACGTTATCTTCAAGGCAAACATCAATCAGGTTAACTGAATCCGGAATAGCCAACCCAGCATCAAATATACAAGATATACAGATAGTATCCTGATGGCCTAACCTGCTTATCAAAGCGGATATATCTCTATTTAATAATCCTGTTTTTTTCTGAAAAATAATTTACAATAAAATTGCCATTTGTAATAAAGAAAAAAGTTTATTTATTTCACCTTAAAAAAACTACTTTCTTTATTTAAATGAGGACAACACATCCTATTTATTCTAGTCCGCTGTTTTTTATATACAACAAGCCTATTCATAAATCCTTCTTTTTTCTGAAAATATTTTAAAAAAAATAAAAGCCCTTCAGCAAAGGCCAAAGGGCTGGAATTAGCAAGCTCCCCCTATTGGGCAGGTTCAGAACTTTTAATTGGAATATTGCAATAGAAAATATTAGATTAAATCAGTTAATTCTTCAGTAAAGTAACAAAAATAACTGTTATTTAACTTTCCTACTAAGATGATTTTCGCAACTTTTGCATGAGTGATGAAACTGAAAAAGTTTGTCACAAGCTGGAAGAAATAGTCAATACCAGATATTATTATTGATTATAAATCCCTTACAAAAAGTTAGAAAAAGTTACCGAATTATTAAGCTTGTACACGTGTTCCTATTTTTCTAATTGTATTAATTCTTTTTTCCCTTTGGTTAAGGGTAAATCTGGTCCATAAGTTTATTGATTAAAGGGGATGATGGGTCTACTTTTTTCATCTGGTCAACGCATAATAAAGCTTGGTCTGTATTATCTTGTTCTAAAAATAATATGCCTGCCTGGTAAAAATCATCACAGGCTTCTGTAGTGAATACTTTAAGTAGTGCGTAGGCAACCCCACGGGTATAATAATCCTGAGCATATTTAGGATTAAGTTCTATTGTCTTACTGAAGTCAATTGTGGCCTTCAGGTGTTCCCCTAGGTTACCATAAGTAACCCCACGGTTGTTATAAGCATCAGCATATTTAGGATTAATATCTATTGCTTTACTATAATATTCTATTTGTAATGTTGGAGTATCAGCATTGTATGCCTTTTTAAACCATTCTTCTGCCTTTTTCTGCTGAGTGGTTGAAGCTGCATCGATATAACAGTTTAATGAAAAAAGAATAAAAAGCCCGATTAAAAAACATAAAGATTTTTTCATTATAGTTTTCATTTTCTTAAATCACCCTTTTTATTCTATCTAAAGTAATTTTTTAAAATACCTAGGTTTTACATTTCAGGTACTTTCTTTCTAGTCCGCGCTTAATAAATAAAGTTTCTTTCTCCTTAGATAGACCCAAATGTTGTTGTTTGGATATAAGTTATGGTTGAATTTTTTATGAATTCAGTTTTTCTCAATCAATACATATTTACCCCATTTTACCCCATAAAATCACAAAAAATAGCCTCACTTGATACTAGTAAATAAAAAATATCTTTTTCAATCTAATTCTCCTATTCCTATCTGATTTTTTTCAATTTTTTAATCACCCTTCTATCCGGGCTTATTCATAGCACGCATCATAAAATCTGATACAGAATCTCCTAGCTTTTTAAAAGTTAAACAAATGAACTTTTAAAAGAAAATAGGTCTTATTGTCTTTTTGCCATCAAAAACTTTCAAAGAAAACCCAAGAGTAATTTCATTAAATTTCTCTCTAACTAATAATACAAGCGAAAAGGAAGAAACTATAATATTTTGTTTATTTGATTGTAGAGATTGACTTACAAACTCTTCAAGTTTCTGTGAGAATTTAACATCTTCAGGAATTATTTCTGTATTATTTTCAAAAGCAACCGTCCATTCTTCTGAAAAACGAAATACTCCATTTTCATTCTCATACGTTCTTATAATTACTTCTTTTTTATCTTTAGGGAAAACTGCTATCGCAAATTCTGCACTATCAAGCACAGTCTTATTACATTCAATACCTTTAACATTCTTACCTGCTACTGCCGGAGAAAAAAGAGTAACTGAAGCCTTGGATCTTTGATTTTTTATGAAAGATAAATGTGTTTTTAGAAAAAATGCATTGTCAGGAGATCCTTTTCCTGATACCACTATCAACTGATCTTTTCCTTCTGGAATCGATAACCAAATAAATGTTCTCCTTATATAGGGGTAGCCTATAAACGCAAGTCTGGTATAATCTGAACCCCAACCTTTATGATCCCAAGAAGGCAATTCCTCATTCCATTTATCCCAACTACCAAATTTTACTTTTGCTATTACATCAACATTTATAGTGAAACAAATAGCAATAATTATAATTATGAAACACAATCGTTTCATTTCAATTTACTCCTTTCCTTAATTATTTAATTTTATACTTTATAGTGTAATTACTTTAAATTCTCTTAAAAATCCTTCTTTTCTCATAAAATAATTTAAAAAAATAAAAGCCCTTCAGCAAAATGCCAAAGGGCTGGAAATTGTCAGCTCCCCCTATTGGTCAGCTTCAGAACTTTTAAAGGGAATATAGCAATAGATAGTATTAGATCAATAAGATAGTTATCGTAATTAGAAGTGATGTTTAAGAATTAAAATATAAACTTTTATGCAAATTATTCCACTTTTATTTGATAAAAAACAATGTGATTTACGCAAAAATAAAGAGAATAATATAATAATATTCAATTACTTCTCATGAAATATTCATAGCTTTCACTGTCTTTTCTGCCATAAATATCATCCGGAGGATAATCTGTAAAAGTATAAACTTCTAATCTATCTCCATCCAAATACCTAATTTCTTGAGTTTCAATTGCAAAATCAAAATACCAAACAATATTTAATACTCCATCATCCGCATCATTGACTGTGGTTGTTGCCGGACCTTCGGGATTATTCCCAGCTGCCCAATCACAGTCAGTTGGATGGCATTTGCCCCACATATAAATTTCAAGTATATTATTGTTTTTTTGTATATCAATTTTTGTAATTGCAGGTGTATTGGCATCCTCATTTATCCAATAACCAAGAAAAGAAGCTTCTTTACTTTTCATAAATTCCTTGCTTGCATAATGTTTAATTAGCATAATTTGTTTATTATTATTATTTGATTTTATGCCTTGCAAAAAAAGAGCAATTTTTGTTTTCGAATTTTCCCATTCTGTTACATAATTTAAATGTTTTAAAAGCACAGCAAGACCCCATTTTTCAGGTTCATCTTTATACTTCTCATTTTTCCATTTCACTATGCTACTAATAGGTTTACCATATTCTTCAGTCAAAAATTTATTCCATTGGTTGTAATCAGTAATATGTTGGTTTTTATTTTTATGATTTACTACAGTGTTAAAAGCTGCTTCCGCAAGTTTCTCATTTTCGAAAATGTATCTGATATAACAATTAATCCCTGCTTCCTCTCCGAAATAAAGAATAAAATGCCCCATTTTCTCATCAGATGATTCTTCTTTAAATTTAAGCTTGGATTCCTCTGTTTTTTTCACCTCTATAGGTCTCATTCCCCACTTTAATTCCCTGAAATCATATTTTCTACTTGTCGATTCCTCAAAGGTAATTGTTTTTAATTCTTCTAAAAGAAATTTTGAAAAGCCATGATCATAGACTTTTTTGGCATATAATTTCTGCGTTTCTTTGGGCATCTGTTCCAATAAATCAATGAATTCCTTTTCGGTTTCATCTAAGTCATTTAAAGAAGAAAGATAGAGCACAAAAGTTGTTGGAAATTTATCGACAATGTAATCTTTGACTTGAATTGGGCTGGCTTGAATAGTGAAATCATTGAATACTATTAGCAATAAAATAACCAATAAGACAAATAAATGTTTTTTCATTTAATGTTCCTCCCCATTTAATAAAAAATAGAGTAATTCCATCTATAAACTTACAAAATGTTAACTAAACAAAAGGACAGAATAAGAAAATAATATAATTACTCTCTTGCTCTGTCCTTTTACCTGAAAGATTCTTCCTAAGAAATTAGGAGATAATTCTTTTAGTAAATTCTGTATAGGTTTTCCTAAAGATTAGGAATTGCCCCTTCGGTGCTTTTTGGTATAAAGCTCTCCAGAGTTCTGTCCGGTAACGGTCCCTTTGCCTGAAAGTTTAGATACTTTTGGTATCTTACCTCTTCGGCTCCTTTTCTTTTATGATGGAAAGAAAAAGTCTCTCCCGTTACCTTCATACAGGTTACGATATTTAATTTAATAAAGTATCATATAAAATCCTTTCTTTTATTTTAAAGCATAGATATTAATTTAAATTATCTTTATTTACTTTATACGATATAAATTTAAAAAATCCTTCTTTTTTTCTAAAATATTTTCATATTAGAGAATATTTTTTCTGATTTATGGGATAATAAGAAAATTAGGCTTAAAATTAATAGATTTTGTTAAACATTTTGGTAATTTTCTTGTTTTAATAAATTTTCTGAAATCCTTCTTTTTCAAACAAAAAAGCCCTTTAGCTTGATTGCTAAAGGGCTGGAAATTGACAAGCTCCCCCTATTGGGCAGGTTCAGAACTTTTAATTGGAATATTGCAATAGAAAATATTAGATTAAATCAGTTAGTTTTTCAATATTAAAATAATATTTAAAGTTTAGTATTCGTGAAATATTGGAGAAAAAAAAGCCCCTCGGCCAAAGAGCTTGGAATGATCAGATTCCTCAGGTAGGTCAATATGCAGAACTTTTCATATTGTCTTTAAATTTCAACACCTTAAAAGAAAATCGTAAGATAGTTATTCTTCATAATTATGAAGTGTTTTCGGAATGTATTTGATATACTTTTTGTTGTAACCTTTTTATTAGCTGTTCCTTAATCCACTTGTCTATTTCAGCCATTAGAATACTTTATAATCTAACATCTATATAAAACTTTTATGCTTATCAAAAAGTAGCTCTATAATTTTTAAATAATAAAATTAAAATCTTCCAAGAATTGAATCCATCTGTGAATTAACTATACGGGTTGCTTTTTCTCTGTTGTAGTTCTTGCTACCCTCTTTAAGAGTATTGTCCTAAGGCCACAAAACAATCCCCCAACATTCTTCTTGTGTCCCCATTGACCATTGATAATTTCTCTCTCTAACTGTATCAAAGTCTTCCTCAAGTTTTCCTAAAACATTATCATTTCTATATAATATTTCATTTTCTAAATCAATACCTGTAATTACGCTTGCATGATCAGTAGTAGCTGTAAGACTAAAATCACTTTGGTAAATTATCAAATTTCCTTTTTTAAGTTCATTATATATATCATCAAACTCAAGCTTTTTTTCTATAACAACGTTATAACCAAGTGAGACTGCATGATTCGCGAAATTAACAGCAGCCATACTATATTCTCCTCCAGGAGAGTAAATATCCCAAAGCTCTTTAAGAGTGAGATTGTTGCCTAATCCAAAAAAATCATAAACCATTTTTGCTGAACATGATGCACAATCATTAAGATACTTTGAATTTACGAGTGGAACATTGTATTCTATCTTGTTTTCCTCGACAGGTTCAGGTGTGACAGTGCTACTGCCGCTACAGGAAGTCAGGATAAAGAGAGATATGAAAATAAAGATGATACTTTGGAATCGTTTGAAATTTTTCATTATTGCCTCCATATAAACTTAATCAAACTTTTACTGATTTATTATTACGGCAAATTCTTTTAAAAATCCTTCTTTTTTTGAAAATATTTTAAAAAAAATAAAAGCCCTTCAGCAAATGCCAAAGGGCTTGGAATGGTCTGGCTCCCCCTATTGGAAAGCTTTAGAACTTTTAAGGGAGATATTGCACTTGAAAATATAAGATTAATAAGTTAATTATTCATTATTTGTACTAATTTCGAGTTGT
>Ga0208905_1000442_pt1 | contig 20948 bp, 29 predicted proteins | sample AntAceMetag02UKS_FD_184776 | JGI IMG/M metagenome (GOLD analysis project Ga0208905, IMG submission 184776) | Saline lake microbial communities from Ace Lake, Antarctica - Antarctic Ace Lake Metagenome 02UKS (SPAdes) (version 2) | ecosystem: Environmental > Aquatic > Non-marine Saline and... | reverse complement strand
AAAATATTGATTTGCAAACATCGCACCACGAATATGAGCACTTGGACGATTATAATCGTAAACATTTTTACTCATCCCTTTAGGTATAGCAAGTTCATCTGGTGATATTTCACCATTTATAATTTTTTTACGTGCTTCTTTAAGTATTTTTATTACTTCACTTACATTATCGTCAAGGATTAAACCAAATATCTCTTTTTGCATATTACGGAAGATTGCAGGAGTATCAGAACGATTAGATTCAAATCCTTTAATATCAAGCTTAGGGTTATCCCGAATATCTTTACCATCATCATATATTACGCGTCCAAAATATCGTTTCATAACATTCTGACCATCACTACGAGATGATGCAAACATCACACCATATATCTTCTCAAATTCAACTTCAATGCAGTTATATTTTGCAGACCCAAAGTTACTCTTACACCAATCTTCAAGTCCACCATTTATAAGGTCATTTACTTGCTTACCTTCTTCCACCATCACATCATAATCTGGTTCGTTAAGAATAAAATAATTTGAATCTGTATCAAATAATACAAGTTCATGACCACTATCCTTAACAACTTTCTGCATGTAGAGATTATTTCTACGTCCAAATTCAGTAACTGACCTGAATACATCACGGCAATATAATCTGAATGATTTAAATTTCATCACACCATATATAGAGTTAAGTAGGAATTTGCAGACTGTTTGAATAGTGTCCCATTTATTATATTCATCAGAACCATATTCACATTCTTTCATCCTACGCTTAAACTCTTGCCGCATATCCCACAGATTTTCAATGATAGTTGGGATGAAACCGCGTTTATCAAGTCTGAAATATACATCATCTACCTTACAGTATTCAAGGTCGTTATCAAATACATATCCTTCTCTAACGACAGTTTCAGGTGACATATTACAGGTTTTCATTGCTGCTGGATATAGAGACTTAACATCCACCGAAGCAACATTCTCCATACGACCAGTTTTTAATACACCAACTATAGCACCCTGAACTTCACCATCAATCTTTTCTTCAAAATCCCGTGATGGCAATATTATACCCATATCATGAGCACACTTGAGCATATAACAATCAAGCACTCTTGAGTTGTTAAATAGATCATACCAATCACAGAAGGTAAATCTCCTTACACTATCAAAGTAATCAGTGATTCCACGCTTCTTATCAATTTCAACCATGATGGTGACATCGCGCATATTATACTTCAGGAACTTTGTAAAATCATTCTCCCACATGTCGCCGATTTTCTCTTCATGTTCTACTTTTCCAAGTCCAAGCTCTACCTTTGCAACATAATCAAGTCCCTTTGACTCAAGTTTATGAGTTGATAGCTTGACATATGCTTCCATCAAATCAATAAATGATCTTCCAGTCGGACGCTTGTCTCTATCTAATCTTGCATTTGGTGATAGGCAAGCAGGATCAATATCAAAGAATTTCATTCTATTGAAGATGTATGGGTAATCGAACTCTGCACCATACCAAGCATAGAATACATCAAAATCAAGTTTCTGGACAAAATCTATGAACTTCATAAGCATAGCTGATTCTGTCTTAAATGTAAACAATTTAATATCCACATCATCAATTGTAATATTCTCTACACCATTTTCTTTAAGAGCAAAAATATAATTTTTACCAGTGAAACTATCATTACAAGCGATTGATAGCAGTGGCTTATCAGCTTTATCAACATCTGGAAACCCATGGCGATCTTCAGTTTCAATATCCAGATAACATATACGAATTGGCTCTTCGTCAATTGTCGAATGTGTGTCAATCATATATTTGATATGATGCCTTACATCTGACTCATATGTTGTAGAATATTTATCACGCGCGCGGATAAGCGCAGACGTATGATCAAATTCAATCTTCTTTAATGGAACATCATCAATAGAAACAAAATCTCCATGAATGTTACCAACATAAAAATATGGCTTCATTTTAACTGTTTTAGTATAGCGCGTTTTGTCTGCGCGTCTACCACGAACAAGTAAAGAACTACCAGTTGACGTAATATTAAGCATACATTATAATATGCTGTATGAGTATAAAAAGGTTTGGTGTTATTCTACCAACTCATTAAGCTTCCGAGTATAGAAGTCATATAAGTTCATATAGTTTCCACAATTTTGCTGCTTGCATTCTATCGACACTTCTTTTGCGATAGCGGGCATGGCATACTTAGTCTGAAGGAAGTTACTTAATGACATATGATCAAACACCTTGGCTACACACTTGCATACTTCACCCGCATCAAGCTGCGGCAGTTCAATCTTCCTATTCTCAGACCTGTTATGTGGAAGCTTGCTAAGTTTTGGCATGTGATGTTTTTCCTTTATGAACAAAAAGTTTTCATCCTGTGAATCATACACCTTGTTATACACTTTTCCAACAACTCCCTCTTCACCCTTAGATGCTTCAAGCATTTGATCTCTGAACTCAAGCAATTCTGGAAGCGTTGTGACATTACATTTACCAACCAATGGTGTAAGCGGAATATCAAATGCACCACAGAATAATGACAGTTGTGGATAATGAACGTATTTTTCAGTCTTGCCATTATACATATCAAATATCACAATCTCATCCTTATCATGAACTTTTATTCCAGTTGGTGATCTTCCTTTGTTTAGCAATTCTGCAAATACAACGAAATCAGAACCATATTCATCGCGGTGAAATGTCATAAAGTCAACGACTTTTTCATATGCTGGAACATTCTCAACCTTCTGATAAAACTCTGCTACATCTTGATTACGCGATCTTACTTTAATTTCACCATTATCATCAAAGTAAATTCCGCAGTTTGATCCATCAAGCTTTAACGTCCACCAAATATCATGTCCAAGGACTATATGCGGATTTGGATACAGTTGGTCGATACGACCAAAATGTGGGTATTTTATGTTCATTTTTACTCCTCTTGATTTGCATAATACTTGGATGTCTGTACACCACTTTGACCACAGTATTTTGAATTAATATGTTTATTATACGGTTTCATGCATGGATTAGTCTTATGGAACACAAGCTGCCCAATTCTCATTTCCGGCGTAAGCTTTATAGAATGACGAGATGCGTTAAATAGCTCAAGAGTTATCTGACCCTCAAACCCTGCATCAATCCATCCACCCGTCTGATGGATTTGTAACCCAAGACGTGCTAATGATGACTTACCATTTAATGATGCTGTGATGTTATCTGGCAGTTTAATACGTTCCTTAGTAGTTGCAAGCACAAATTCAAGTGGACTTATAATAGCACCATTGCATTTATTAATAAATATCTGTGATGTATCTGGATATGTACATTTATCAAATGGATTAATTAAGGCATGTTCATATGTAAAATCATATATAAATTCATTTCCAAGTCTAACATCATATGAATTTGAATTTAGTTGTTCTACATTAAAATCAGAAATTGCAAAAGGTTTTCTAATTTCATACACCTCATCTATAATCTCTTCATCTACCATTATCATTCTTCATCATCTCTCAGTTCAAATTTTACATCTTTGTATGGCATGAAATTATACATTGGACAGTGCGGTTGCTCACAATCTTGTTTTGAATGACGCCCATCCACATATCCATTATTACATTCATAGCATTTTGCAATGCATGCCTGCTTATAAGAGATGTGTTCTCCTCTCAGAAATTTGAGATACTCTATTCTACCCTTGGCACTCTTGCCAAATTCAGTAATCAGTTTAAGCGCGTCTTTACGCAGCTTCTTAATGGTTTTTAATTCCATACATACTATTAGTCGTATGTATATAAAAGAGTATGGTTACTCAGAAGCAACCATGTTGAGAATATTGCGCAGACATTTGTCTGTAACATCATATGAACCTTCTTTGTAGAACGGTTCCTTGCTACTTTCAATGGTTGCCATATACTTCCATCCTTCGTGCCCCTTCTTGGTGCTAACACGAATCTTAATATCACTCTCGCGCATGATTGAACCAATCCATGCAGGAGTTGTCTTGCTATCAATTACCTGACCATCCTTAACAAGCATTTCCTTTGTCTTTGGATAGAATGTGTAGATAACACCCTTTCTTGCCGCCTTGAAAGCCTGCTTATGCATATTATCAAGGATACGACCCCTCTCACGCCAATTCTGAAATGGAGATCCAGCAAACACACCAAGTTTAAATTTAGCGCGCATACACATCTCTGCAATCTCTTTCATAACTTCAGTGCAGTCAAACACAATCCAGTCTACACCACGCTCTTCCACCTGTGTAAGCAAGTGGTTAACATAATTATTAGTTTTGACTGCTGATGCAAGCCAAGCACTATCTGTAGACTTCGTGTAAAATACCGTTGGATCAACAACAGTAGCTTCAAGATTCATATCCTTAATGAACGGAATCTTTAGCGGTTTCGCACTCTTACCATCAAATGATAGCACAAAACAACTATCGCCTTTTTCCATAATGGAATACGACAACGTAGATTTTGAATCACCCTTGTCACCATAGATAGCAATAATGACTTTCGCTGTATCATCCATTGCTGCTTCATCAAGACTCGGAAACTCAAATTCTTCTTCTGCTTCAGCTTCCTTCATAGAAGCAACCTTCGATTTTAAAGCCATTTAACCAACTCAATATCAACAAACCCTGCAATAGTTTCTATTAATACATTATCCTCAATATAATCTTCTGATACATGTGAAATTAAATTAACCATACGCTGCGCATCTTCAAACGTGCTACAAACACACGCAATATTCATAGGTGAATGCATAACATTAATATCTACTCGATATACAAGCTTATCCCCAACCTTAAATTCACATGATGGATTTGGCATAGATTCAATTGAATATGACGCAATTTGTGTAACATCAACAATATCCTGTGTATCAATATCCTGCCTTACATGCATATGCTGTTCAGCATCACTGACTTTAACAGTAAAAACATTGAGGTTACTGATTTTTTGACAAAACAGTAACATTAATATCCCTCTTGATAGTCGCCAATATATGAATCGAAATCTGGTCTGAATGCCGGATCATCAATAAACCCAAGCATAGAACCTGCTGGATACTTAGCCTGTGAATCTTTGATAGTCCTAAAGAACGGGCGATAAATTACAATTCCAATTGCGTTGTCGCACATTGTTTCTGCATACTCTTTCGCCATTTCAAGCTCAACAATATCATCAAAGTCCGAGTTCTGATCAATCACCGACACCTTTACCGTTCCATATGAAGTATATTCGATAGCTCCAACAACTGCATTAGTAATGCAGAACTTTGGTGCAGGATTATCTGGCATAACTCCAATGTTGTTTTCGGTATCATATGCTTCATCGAAGAACTTGACATTATCAATTAGCTCCGAACCAATGATACTTTCAACATCCTCAAATGAGATACTGCCATAATTATGAAGCTTTGAGATAGACGCATGGAATGTAAGATTCTTACCCGATGCATTCTCCTTCGGTACTGCACGGAACTTATAATACTTACCAAACTCTGGTGCAAACTCATCTGGACTTCTGATATAACAGGTCACAAATTCATATTCATCATCAGTATCTACAGGGCGCACAAATGCATATCCAGACTTCTGATTATCTTCTTTGAGCGTTTTCCCAATTCTCCACTCAAGGCGTTCGTTGCCATTTGCATGTTCATCAAGATACCACCGCGAATAAATCAATTCACCGGACTCATCAATAAGACCCTCAGCAATTGCTTTTGGTTTCCATAGGTTTCCTGCATCTTTCTTGAACTCGTCAAGATATTCCTGTGTCTGAAGACGAACACGCCGATTGTTGTCAACCTTCGCAGTTGCACCAATAAAGAATCCCTCAAGCATAACTGCACCAAGCCGAATAAGCTGAGTGTATGATGCACGAGTTGCAGAGATTGCTGTCTTTGCTGCTTTCTTCTCATCAATGCCACGCTCCACAAACATAGTATATCTGCGTTCAACGTCAGCAAGAATGTCCTCAAGTGGGTCTCCTGTCTGTTTTACAAGTGTTTCTGCCTGTGGCAGAATCGTTTCTTTAATTTCTTCTGGTATCTGACTCAATTTAGTCACCACATACATATTGGCTTTGTGAGTATATAAGGGTTGTGGTCATACCAACTCTAATAATTTTGTTGTTCCATCTGCGGTGCTTGTGCGCTGCTTCAACTTGTCGGACTGTTTAAGATCATCAACAAGCCGCTTTGCCTTAGAAGTCGAAATACCAAACATTTCGATAATGATATTAATCCATTCTTCTTCACTATTTTTCTTCTGACGGTGTTTCCTACGCATCTTATCATATGTCTGCTGCAATTCATCACTCGTTTTCTTAGATGAAATTTTACTCATCATGAAGAATGCCACTGACTGCATGGAAAAGTTGATAACTTTCGCAGCGCGCTTAATATCATCTGCTGTGATATATTCGCGCCCGTCAGCCATGGCGTAAATCGAACTTGTTTTTATAAACATCGGCGCAATACGTGATAACATTGCTTCCCACTGTTCGTGCTGGAATGGTGACATAGCAGGAATGATGCTTTTAAGCTCTTCACGCTGCGATTTAAGCTGGTCTTTTACACCACGCATCAGGAATATATTTTGCGTTCCTGTATGTCTCATCATAAGACTTGCAGTAATACTATCAAGCTCCTTATATAACTCCACAATTTCATTCTGCTTATCAGTTACGCGCTGCATAACAGAATCCGTATCTTCACCCTGATCCATTTCTTCAAGACCATCAATAATATAATTACTGATACGATCTCTGTCAACATCTTTTGAATCTTTATAGATAACAAGCATCCTCTGAAGCAGACCGCGTGTTAATAATGTATCCTTGAACTCTTCCAGATAGAAACTCGTGAAAATGATATTACAGTTTGGACTACATTCTACCTTACCATCAACCAGATCATTAGATACTACATTTGTTGGTGAACCATAACGGTTCATAGCATGCTGAAGAATGCGCTGCATGCCTTCTGTGCGCGTTGTAGTTTTCAGGATATTTTCAGCTTCATCAAACATCAGGAAATTCTGTGTGCCAAGCGCACCAAGTCTGATAGGATCTCTCCAATCTGGATTAGATGGGTCGTTAGCCTTAGCAGCAATATTTGAGTTGATAATATTACGGTTAACCGTTCCAATCATTGTAGCCGGAGAATATTCTTCTGGCATAATCGCAGTCAGACCCGCAGCAGGACATTTCTGGCAGAACAATCCAGTAAGAACATTACCTTCAGACTTTCCACTTCCGGTTGGTGCAATGAGACAAATATGAATACGAAGATCATCTTTGACACCGCCGCGAACAATATATGTGTTTCTGAATAATTGTGATAGCACACTCAGACCATAAATTTCACCAATCTCATCCATTCCGTAAACAGATTTCTTCCAGATTTCCATCCACACATCAAGAAAATTACGCTTACTTCCAATATCGGTGCTCACCTGCTCAAGAACAGGATTGATAATATTATAACGCTTTATCATTATATAATAATTGTTTACCAACTCTTCACGTTCCGTATTATCATAGTCAAATATTTGATAATAATCTTTAGAGTATACCGCCTGAGATAAATTATTAAGTAAAATAATTAGCTCACGCTCTGGCATTATGTCTAAAGCAGCATCGTCTACTTCAAAGTTTTCCATACTATACATATTGTGCCGCATAGTATATAAATGTTTTACTAAAAAAGAGTATTATAAGCTTCCCCACTGGGTAGCCATGGCGTCAGCGAAACCAACAAACGTTCTGCTTCGGTTCTTCCATCTATCAGGTGTATTTGACATCATATGAATAGAATTTTTCCTACCTTCAACGATGTCGGTTGGTGTCAGTTTAGGTAGGTTCTTTAACCACAGACCAGTTTTCTTGGTTACTCCATGCCCAAATTGCCAAGGCTGGATATATTGATCGGGTTTCCTCCAATGAGTTGATAGCACACCAACAGGATTTTCAATAGCGATTTTATCAACCGGCGCATTGTATAATGAAATAACAAACTCAATGGCTTGTTTTTGCAATTCACGTCTACCCGGTGCATCAAACCAACGCGCACCTGAGATTGCTAAGTAAGTGCATGGCGGATGTGCTATCAATAAATCATATTCACTCAAATCGGCATCCATGATGTCACCAATAATATGATTTCCTTTTGGACGTTCACTTGCAATAAGATCACATGATACTGCATCATGACCATATTCTGTAAATGCGTCTCTAACTATACCTGAAAACTCACAGGCAATCATTACTTTCATAGTGGGCATGACCGGATTTGAACCGGCAACCTTCTACTTATCAGATAGATGCTCTACCTATTGAGCCACACACCCCAAAGCCGTCTGGCAGTATCGAACTGCCTATACGATCATGACATCATTACATAGGACAAGGGAATCAAAACCCGCGCCATTCCTATGTTCTGCATCCGAGACGGCTAACGTCAACGAGAAGATTTGAACTTCCATGCACCTGATTAACAGTCAGGCTTCTTACCAAATAGAATACGTTGACAAATGGGCGTAACTGGATTTGAACCAGTAACCTTTCTAAATGAACAGACTATGCTGCCAATTTACACCAAACGCCCAGAAATTTAAATAGTTTAATGTCATATTGTGGACAATGGGCACAATCGGATTTGCACCGATGACAATCTGCATGTAAAACAGATGCATTACTACTATACTATGCGCCCTGAAGCGGATACCACGAGTCGAACGTGGATAAGGAGGTCTGCAACCTCCCACATAACCATTCTGCCATATCCGCAAATGAGGTAATCAGGATTTGAACCTGAGTTTCTTCCTTCCAAAGGAAGGAGCATTACCAAGCTAACTCATTACCTCAAAAGCCAGTAATGGGAGTCGAACCCATAATCGCTCGCTTACAGGGCGAGTGCCTTACCATTAGGCTATACTGGCGACTTTCTAAAATTCCACGTAATATCAATAATCATCCGCAAGTAATTATGATTTTTGCTTGGCAACGTTACTTCAACTGGAATACCACCACAATCGTATGTGCGCAATTCATCTGATGACCGCGATTCACGATATAGCATCTCACCAATATCCATTGCATAATCAACAGACTCTAAGAGATTTCTTTCTTTTATGTCTATCATTTAATAATCCTCATCAAGCACCCACATAAGCCCACCTTCTCTTGCCTCTACAAGATCTTTGAACTCTTGTGTATGCGACTCAAATTTGAGCATATTGCGAATGCAATCGATCTCTTCACGGATTTCATCTGTTGTTTTCATTCTTCAAGCACCCATTCTAAAATACTTCGTTTATCCCTACATTCTTCAGATGAAATGTCTCCGGTGATATAATCATCAAGCAACGTACCAAACTTTCTCCTAATTTCTGCTTCTGTTTTCATCTTGCTCACCAAAGGTAATATCCCGGAATCGAACCAGGGCACAATTTCCTCTTCCACTGAGTTAATATTACCAACTCCCACCCCCACACCACCAGCAAAAACCTTGAACCAATATATCTGCGTCTAAAGACTTGTCAAATGAACTTGATATAATCCATCGGTTAATGCTGTGTGACACTACTATATTAGTTCTTATAGTATATAAATGTTTAGAGATATGACTGCATTATCTCTGTCATATTTATATTATCAAGATTGAATTTATACGATTGTTTGAACCAGTTTACCTTATTCTGAAGTGGTGAGCTGATATAATTCTTGAACAGTTTATTATTATCAACATTCTCACGCTTAACAGGAACTAATCTACTTCGGCAATGTGGATGCAGTGGCGGCGTCCAGCTACTAACATTATTAGATGTTAGAATTTGTCCATTCATTTCACGACAAACTTCACTCGTGCGATTATCAATAATCGCCTGAAACCGAAAAAACTCTACGCCCACGAAGTCGTATGTTTTCTTCATCGCTTTATTGTATAAAGCATTTGACATGGTACGAACCGCGCGATTAGTTGCAGCAGATCCATAAATTTCATAGGCTACTCTACGCGAGATGCCAAGTTCAGCAGACTTAACAGCCGATGTTCGCATAGATTCTTCAGCAAAGAATAAGAAATATGCGATCATATAATCAAATAATTCAATATCCTTCTCTTCTTTCTTCGACCCGAAAAGAGGATAATGTTCACGACCAATATAATAAATTGCATCAGTTACACCAAGACGTGCAATCTTATTAAAAACAGGGTTAAGTAAAGTATTATTCCTTAACTCTGATTCTAAATCTGATAGTTTTTTATTATTTAAAATATGTTGTACATATATATTGTTCATTATAGCCAATGCACGGTTTTCTAAATGTAAAAGTGATTTTTCATTATAATTCATTGTACACCAGCAAACATCCACATGATTTTGTATTTCCTGAGATTAGTTTATCACATGTCACATATGTAATATTCCCACAACTGCATTTGCATTTCCATACAACATTACCATTACTACGTTTATCAGTAGGTTCTAAAGCTGTTAATCTATCAAATACCCAATTGGTTATATCTTTTCTTAAATGTGTTCTTCTAAAACACCCACATGATTTTACAGTTCCTGTTCGCAAGTTAGAACCAAGAACTTTTGTTAGAGTTCCACAATCACACACACAATTATAATAAATATATCCAGAGTTATCTCTTTCTTCACATTCTGAAACTACAGTAAGATAATTATATTTATTACCTACCATCTGAATTTTTTTCATAATAAATACCCAAAAATTAATCACTTGGGTACTGAGGATATAGGTCAGGAGTTCTATCAACAAGCTCTTTTTCTGTAGTTTTTGAATTTGTGGTAGTCTCTTTTACTTGTTTAATCTTAATAGAAGTTTCTAACTTTTCAGGTAATCCAATATATACCCGATATTCTTCTGGTGAAATAATTCCAGCCAACATCCCGTTGTAATAATCCTGTGCTGTGGTTTTTGGCTTTGATAATTCTCCAAACACAATTTTAATATCATCTGGCTTACGATCCATCGCTACCAATCGTTTTGCAATAATGCCACTTTCTGAATTTAAAGCAGTAGCAATCTTTTTCTGGATACCTTCTAATGACAACACACGCTCATCTTCGCTCACATAAACGGAAGCATACGTAGAACCGGCTGTTTTTCCAATGGACGCAGGACTCTGCATTAAACCAAGTGCAATATCATTTTCAAGAGAATCTTTGTAACCTACAACATCTACAGATGAACCAGAACCGACTCCAAGCTCTTTAATATTGAATCCAAGCCCTACAATATCTTCATTTTCTTTAATTTCGCCGTGGGCAGTTGCAAGATTTTCCATTATCTCAAGTGCCTCGTCAACCGATAATTCTCCTTCAGAAATCATAGTAGAAAGCAAACTGTAGTCTATAAAGTAGCGACCTACCCCATAGCGCCGAATAAAATTTGAATATCCAGTATTAAGATTTAGATAATCAAATATAGTTTGAGTCACAGATTCAATTAATGAAATTCCATAAATTCCCCAAGTATATCTACCACAAATATCTTTTTGGACTTTGTCACGAGCGCCATTTGTCAAAATAAATAAACTATCTCTACTATATGGTTCGACATCATTTCCATCTTTTTCATTTACAAAAGCAACTGTTATCGGTGGCATTAAAACTTTATCAAGATTTTCAACACTGTTCATACCAGCAGAATCTGGAAGTAGCGTAACCTGAGATTGAAGTAGAGGTTCAAATGTAAATGTTTTTGGTTCTAAATCTGTATAAATTGCTACATAAGTTCCATTTAATAGCAATAATCTTACCATTGTTTGTAATTTATCACTTAGATCAATATCCTCTGCCCAATTTTCAAAGTCCTTGATAAGACCCTTCTTTCCTTCAAACCGGAAATCTTTCACAAGCGTTAGTCCAAGCTTTTGAAATGATGTGTATATATAAGGCGATACGGTATATAACTGCTGATAAAGGTTATAGCGATTATTCGTATCAAAATTAATATATTCTCCTGCTTCCGATATGTCACCGTTTACACGGGTGAGGCTACTTGGGACTCCTGACGCCCCAAATAGCACCTTCATATTTACTTCTTCTAATTTATTTGTCATCGTTTTACACCACGTAGGAATTTAGCAAGCGCATTATTGCGCGTGTTTGTATTTGATTTTTTGTTTATTGTGAGACGCGAGATACCTTCCAAGGCATCAGGAGCATCATCATGTCTATCAATTGGATAGTTACAGATTTGCTCAATGAATAGCGGGTATTTTCTGTCCCAGTCGTCTCTGAATACGATACGTCCACTTGTGACGAATGGCTCAACACTCTCAATACGGACTTTCTTATTCTTGTAGTTCTTGACTTCTTTGATTTTTATCTTGCGCTTGTGTCCAGATTTTTCGTTCTCTTCCTTTAACTGGTCAACGATAAGAGACTGGAATCCGTTTGTTTCAAACCCACATTGCGTGCAGTTGTATTTATAATATTTCTTCTGAATCAATGTGATAAGACGAGATGGCTTGAGCGTGTTTGATATTGTGACTTCGCGAATATACAATCGTTCCTTGTATATTGCCCCAATGATAAGAACCGTATAATCTTGCTCAACTCCCAACGAAGGGTCAACGTAAATGAAATGCTGGCAGAAATCGAAATCAATTTTGTAAGCTTCGCGCTGGTCGCCCTCTTTGTAGAAAGCGAACTCATTAATATCAAATACTATTGTATCTTCGGACAACAGTAAATTGAGATACTGGCTGGCAAATTCAATCTTACCTTTCTTAATTTTAAGTTCTTCTAGTTTATCCTCATCGTAGATCGAGGGATAGCGCAGAGAACCGTCAGCGTTGTAGACACCATTGATGACAATATCATATTTTACTGCGTCTGGAAGCTCATCATTGGTTTCGATAATCGTATCAAGAACATCGCCCTTAGCCCACCGTGTTCCAATAACAAACATCAGATTATCTTTTGGCTCAATGATAGAGATAAGATCGATAAACCATCTGTGCTTTCTATCACGAATTGTGACACTTTCACGGTCTTCGTTTGATACAATATCATCGCAGATAATGACTTCATAGTGAGAACTTGTGATAGCCGAACCTGCACCAATGCAGGCAATATTAGCTTCCTTATGGATAGCGGCTTTCTTAAACCAGATACCAGTCTGGTTATCCCTATCCAAATATCCATTACGGGCTGGGTCAAAAATGTCAAGCAGCGTTTGGTTTTTCGTGAGATGCTGCTTTATCTCACTTAACAGATTGCGCGCGAGTGTCTCAGTGCTACTTGCAATCAATATTCGTTTGGTAAATTTCCCATTTGTAATGTAATCTTCTAATAGCAAATCAATGACCAGACTACATGTAAAAATCGTGCTTTTGTATGTTCCACGCGGCTCTAATCTACAAAAATTTGTAACGCCTCTACGTCTACTATCTTCAAATGTGTCACACCATTCGCGGTGGACACCCTCATCAAGGCGATCATATCCTAATAAATGTTTACTTGTGTCAAAAAGAGTTAGTGGTTTACCATACATGTTAATGTATAGTGTCATTATAACAGATACGATTTTTGCGTTTCGTCCTCATCTGAAGTAACCACAGTAGCAGATGTAGAACAATACCACTCATTATATGGTGGTTGTGGTTTTGGTTGATATTGCAAAATACGACTTTGAAGCATATCAATCCGCTCAAGCAGACGAACATAATCTTCCGCGCGTTTGATGGCAGCATTCAACTCAGAGAAATCAACATCAACTGATAGTGGCACAACCACTGGTGTAATATTCATTCTCTATCCCTCAGTGAAATCCAGTCAGGGATTTTATGTTCAATGACAGTCAGGTCTTCACCTTCAATCTTCATCTTGAGTTCAATGTACTTCTGCTTCGCGCGCAGGATATTATTATACGCAGGTGTTTCATGCCTCTGCATCGCAATCATCTGTGTTTCAAGCGCGGAAAGCTTGGCAATCTCATTATTAATCATTTCAAGATTTGAAATTTCAGAAACATTCTCAATTAACTTGTTGGCTTCATCAAGTAAACTAAGTTCATCTTTCAAGATTGTGAATAGATGAGTCCGATGTACCTCAATATCCTTAATGGTCAAATAAATTCCATATTCATCCACAAGATAATCAACGATAACAGGGATAGACATTTTTGCATCGACCAGTCTCTGGTTTACAATTGTGCCAATTTCAGGGTTCATACAAATAGGGCAACCTACTCTGCAGACACTTTTTATTTCTTTAATCATGGTGCACCATAATCACACATATATATAGGTTGTCATAGTATATAAATGTTTTTAGAAAATCAGGAAAAATTGCGTAAAATCTAAAAAATTTTAGAAAAAATCTAAAAAACTTTAATGTTTTCTTACAGTTTTATCAATAATTTTTGTCATGCCGCATTCATTGCAGTGATAATATGAGCCATCATCATCAGTATATTCAAACCATTCATTGCAACAATTCTCACATTTCGTTAATGATGTTTGAATAAGGCAACCACAATTATCACATACAATACAATCCACAAATTCAGGCAATGGATTTTTACACGCTACACATTTCATTTTACCATCTCCATACAGCGTAGAATCCATTAGCAACATCTTTAACTTCACATTCTGCATAATATAGAACATTAGCAATGTATAGTAAATTTCTATATGCAAGCTTTGTATCGCTTTCGGTGTAATAAATACATGCTGCCTCATGACTCAAATCGTCATAGATAACGATTGTGTATTCAGGTATGTCATTATTTACATTACGGACGATATAAAACGCCATGAAATCAAAATACTCAATAGTCAATGTATCTTTTATCTTCGATAAATCAATTACATTATAATCTACTTCTTCATATTCGGTGCAGTATAACACGCTGTCAACTACCCGAAAAGTTTTGGCATTTTTGCCACCAGACAATTTAAACCCAAATTCAGTCATACCAATACATTGTCGTTGATGGTATTTAAAGGTTATGTCTAAAGCAACCTTTATATACTTACACAACAAACCATCAGGTATGACATCGAAGGAAGATATCGCGAAGGCAGCATCATTATTATTGAATGTCTGCGATGGCGCAAATAAAAGAGATGGAGATGGTTTCAATGCTGTAGATAGCAACTATATGCAATGGATAAAAGCCACCTTTATTAGTACCGGAATGCAGTTTCGTATTCCAGACAAATCATATGAAAAGATGCGCTCTATTATGTATGGTGACAGTAATCATCACGGCTATCATAATCAACTAAAGTCGTTTGGGTTTGATCCAGAACTACTCAATACACCACTTGCAGCCATTACTAAGGCACGTAAGACACAATCATCTGGTGCTAAAATGTGGATAGAAGATGGATGGTTATTTATTGACACGCCTTATGATAAGCAATATGTCTCTAAGATCCGTAATGTGGCAGGCAGGAGATGGGATGGCAATTACAATAAGATTCCAGTAACATCAACTGGTGTAGAGGCTGAAGAGGCAATGAAGATTGTTCAGCAGTTATTCGGAACTCCACCTGTTAAATTGCCTTCAAAATCATTTGGAGAAGCATTCATCAGAAAAAATTCATTATTTCAAGAATCAATCGCATTCAAGACAGACTATGATACAAGCTATATTGAGTTTGTAAAGAAGTATGGAGCAAGATATGAGAGTGAAAGTAAGACATGGGAGATCAACGCCGGAACGCTTGAGTCTGTTGAAGCTGCCTACACTATAATAGATAAGTATGGTATAGAGTTCAATGCCAAGGACAAAACGGTTATTGATGCCAAATATACAAGACTTGCAGAAATGCGCCGGATAAGACAGTCATTAATAAATGAGTCTATTCGTACAGATAATGATGGCTGTGAATATGTTAAAACTCCACAAGGCATTATCCTTTATCCATATCAGGCACGCGGTGTTGATTACGGACTTAAATCCAAGAATATGCTTCTTGCTGACGGAACTGGTCTTGGCAAAACATACACTGCTCTCGGATTAGTATATAATGAGCCATCCATTGAGAAAACAGTTATCGTTGTCCCTTCAGCAATAAAATATAATTGGCAGCGAGAAATTGCAGTATGGTTTGGTGATAATAATTGCCATATCATCTCAGGACGCACGCCGTATCAGCTTCCAGATACTAAGTTTTACATTATCAACTATGAGATTTTACAGTTCTGGACTGAAGCTCTTGCTGAAATTAACTTCCAGTTCTTGATATGTGATGAAGGTCACTATGCTAAAAACTTTGATGCGCTAAGAACTAAGGCATGCCTCAAGCTATCTAATACTGACTCTATCACACACAAATCAATTTTAACGGCAACGCCAATAACAAACAAGAATTTAGACGTGCTACCACTGCTTAAAATTCTACACGTTGACCATGCAGATTTATCTTCTGACAGAGTGTTCAAGAGAAAATATTGCCGTGGTGATCAGACAAGATTTGGAACAGTATGGAATGGTTCAACAAATAATGATGAACTGAATATTCTTCTGCGCTCTACCTGTATGCTAAGGCGAAGAATGGAAGATGTTAATTTAGACCTACCTGATAAGATCCGTTCATCAATTGTGTTGGATATCACAAATCGGACTGAATACAACCGAGCTGAAGCAGACTTCATTACATGGTATTGGGATGTTAAAAATAGACAAATAAATTCATATGCTGAAGCTTTGGTAAAAATAAACCAATTAAGACAGTTAGCCTCAAGAGGAAAACTGAAGTCAACATTTGAGTTCGTAGATAATCTACTTGAAACAACAGAAGAGAAGATAATTCTGTTCGCTCATCACAAAGAGATACAGAACGCCCTGTATGCCTATTACAGTGATAAATACAACACTGCAAGGATAAGTGGTGGTATGAAGCTTGAAGCGCGTGAGGAAGAGATAGAGAAGTTTCAGACAGGTGATGCAAGAATCATTGTATGTTCAATCAAAAGTTCAGGAACTGGATTAAATTTGCAGGCAGCAAGTATCAGTGTATTCGTAGAGCAGGATTTTCTTCCATCACAGCTTATACAGGCTGAAGGTCGGAGTCTTAGGATCGGTTCGGATAGCAAGACACGGATGTATTATTACATGCTTGCGCAGAATAGTATTGATGAGAGACTGATGGAAATTATCAGTGCCAAACAGAAGATCATTAATGAAAGCATTGATGGTATGCCTGAGAATGAGCAGATGAACGTGTTTGAGGAACTTATGGCTAAGATGATGAGATAATATCTCATCCATTAACTATATATAGTTAAGAGTCATATAATAGTATAAAGAACGTGAGAACATGGAACTAACAGACAACAACACGAGTATGATGGTTTTCTACCACAATAATATGGTAGTCATAAGTGAGCAGCATATCAAAGTTGGGGACACGTTAAGAAATCTCAAAAATATTGACCGCGTGTCGGTTTATATCAGGAATAGATATATCGGGTCGTTTTCGGTTAATGACAGAAATGCCATGCTGCATAACGTGAAAACTATCACTATTGAGCAGTATGAAAAATTTGGTAGGATTTACACGTCTATTGACGTTGTTATCGTGGAAGATAAATACAGGTGATTAAAATGGCATACAAAAAAGACTTGTATAAGTGGTATGGCGGTATCCCACCACAAATTTATATTGTTCGTGAGTATGAAAACGATGATGTAACTGTAAAAACCGAAATATGGTTTAATTCATGGGATGCAGCAGAACACAAATTTGATAGCTTAACAAAACAAAAGATTACTGCCACATTGCTTAGGGAAACATCGAAATCGGGTTCTCCAAAAACTCTGATGCATAACTGGTTTCCAAGAAAGCATGGATGGAAGGTTGATTAAAATGACAATTGAAGAACGCTACGAACAACGGATTATTGATCTTGCTGACAGCAAGTTCTATAATGATGAAAGCTGGGAAATTATATGTCCGTGTTGTGGTCGAACAGCAGATTTCGATTACGATAACAACCGGCTTATCTGCCCTCATTGTGGGGCATGTAACGATGAACAATATCTTATTGAACAGGAACGTGAGCATAACAGCTTTTGTGACCTGTTGGATGATGAGAAGGCTCAGGAAAGTGACTATCAGTATGAATCAAGATTTGACAGGTGTGAGTGAAATGAAATTAATTATTAAGATCAAAGAAACAGTTGACGAAATTCGTGAAATGACTGCTGCTGAAAGCGCCATGGATGCTATTGGTAGAAGTAGTGAAAGATTTGAAGACAGTTACAGGTTTGCAATGAAAGCAGAACTTGATAAAGTCGGATTTGTTCATAGATTAGACGGGCAAAATTATCGTGTTACTGGAAAATTCCGTAATGCTCTATTCCAGCATGAAACAATCCGCGATGCAACAAAACAGGAACAATTTGCATATTACAGTATGCAGAAAGAGGCGGTATGCAAAGAAGGCGGTTGTATAATTTGTAGCGATTGTATGTGCTCAGAATGTAACAACTATTCAGTAATCTGTTCAGTATATCATGAGAGTTGTGTAGCAAAGGAAATTCTGGAAGGAAAAGAAATAGTTTTAGAATTACCACGGGTGTGATTGAAATGACATTAATGACAGTAGGTGTCTCAGAAGCTATTGAAATATCAACTTTTGAGGCACTATTACCAGGTTTTATAATTTTCATGATATTTTGTGTTCTTTTGATAATAGGCATGTTAAAGTTATTTAATAATGTTGACGATATACGCGAAGCCCGCAGACAAAAAATTGCATATGACAATTGGTTGGAATACAGAAAATATCTTTAATATTAACCTTTTTATAGTAGTAGGACAAATGATATACCATGCCAACATACACGAAGGAACTCACAGACGAACAGTATTTGATTTTGACAGAACTCGGAGCATTCGATATACTGGAAATGGATATCAAAGACTTACTTAAAAATAAGCAGCTTGCGCCGGAAGTCTACTATAAACTGTTTAAGCAGCTATTTTTAACAGATAGCCGGGTAATCGCAATTTTAGCGGGTGATGCTGATAAAATGAGAAAACAGATGATAGGCATTACAGATTTTATGTTCATCATACATCAGAAGTATGGTCTTTCATATAATAAGGCGCGTAAAATTCTTCATGATACCGATTTCTACAACATGAAAATTTTAAACGGTTCTAAACTGGTACAGCCAAAAATTGACAGAGAGGAAATTATAGAACTTAATGTGTTGGTTGCAACAAAGAATCTGAGATTGAACATGTAATTGAATAACAATCTTTAAATAATCTAAGCCCCTATTTTATGGTATGAAGTATTTTTCAGAAGTTCTCACGGTTGCAGCAGAATTGCATAATGGAGACTTGAGGAAGGACGGTAAGACACCATACATCTTTCATCCGATGCGGGTGGCTATGGCAGTCCATGAATGCGTTGGTAATACTACCTGCGCTGGTAATTATCCAGAATCAATCGTTTATGCCGCGTTACTACACGACACAGTAGAAGACGGATGCACTAATCTTAATATGCTTCAGAGCACTCTCATCTGCCGCCTTGGAGCAGGTAAGAAAGAGTTTGATTATGATGAGATTGTAAGCATCGCAACATACACAGTCAATCTTGTGATGGCTCTGACACGCATCAAGAGGGCTGACAGTAATTATGAGAATATCAATAAGTTCTACTACAAGCAGGTAACAACTGCTGGCTATCCGGCTATCTTAGTTAAGCTCTATGATGTAAGGGATAATTTGAATGATATGAGCGGGCTATCCCTACATTTCAAAAAACTCTACATCAACAAGGTTGAGGGCATGCTTGAGGAGTTCTGCAATTACATGATAGTCCATGAGGATAGCCCGCTAAGGGTAGAAGTATTCAATAGATATAATGAAGTTAAGTCTATGACTATTGAATTATCATACGATTTATGAGGTGATTGAAATGACAGCACGAGGATATGCAAGAGGACATCCAATTGAATACGACTGGACTCTTAAAGCATGGGTTTATTCAAATGATAAAACACCTATAAAAAATAATGAACGTCCATGCACACGTTGTGGTAAGATGCCAACAAAAGAAGGTTATGATGCATGTCTTGGACATATTGAAAATGCTACTTCTGCATGTTGCGGACATGGAGTTGAATGTGGATATATTGTTTTTTTAGATGGTTCTGAAAAACGAGGTGAGTAAAATGACAAACTATGAAGAAGCTGAAGCAATAATTACTATGCCATTTTTTTGAATTGCTAAAGCTACATATTATTGAGCAGAGAAGATGCATTGATGACAAGTAAAATCTGCCAAACAAAACCTTTTATATACTATGCGTACCAATATAGTATTGTAATATAAGTGGAGGATTAAACTTGAAAATTTGAAAAAACTTTGAAAATTTAGAAAAAATTCTAAAAAATTCTAAAAAATTCTAAAAAACTTTAGAATATATGGCTTCAATTATCGAACAACTATTAAATTATACGTGTGGAAATTGCCGAAAACGTTGACGCATAAAATTTTTAAAAAACAGGACAACATAATGGAACTTAAAATAACTGTTGAAATAAAAAACATTATTATTACCAACAGCAGCAACGAAACTGAAATTAGAACATTTAAGCAGATAATGCCTGTACAGTATGTAGAAATTGCTCAACTGCTTGAGAAGGTCAAACATCCCGACGTTAAGGTGCTCTTACAAGATACTGTAATCAGGGCATACATTGCGCCAAAGTATGGTATTGACTGGATGAATATTGAAGTGTCGCCCATTGAGGAGGTGGTTGGAACTTACACTGTAACATTCTAATATTCGTGTCTTTTTCTCCTATTGGGTTTTAACAATCTGTCGGACGCCGACTACAATACTATACAGGGCTGTGATAAGTTGATAATTACAGTCTTGGGAACTAATCTTATTATCCCTTT
>Ga0208905_1000435_pt1 | contig 21096 bp, 19 predicted proteins | sample AntAceMetag02UKS_FD_184776 | JGI IMG/M metagenome (GOLD analysis project Ga0208905, IMG submission 184776) | Saline lake microbial communities from Ace Lake, Antarctica - Antarctic Ace Lake Metagenome 02UKS (SPAdes) (version 2) | ecosystem: Environmental > Aquatic > Non-marine Saline and... | reverse complement strand
TGAGAACTCCGCGTTTGCTCGTTATGAGTAAATTTGTTCGTTAAATAGTAAAAATAGCATACAAAAAATAGCATGTGGACAGTAATACGCGTTGAATCGACGAATCAATGAATCAAATCAATTTACGATCCAAATCTCCCACGATCTCCTTTTTACTATAAAAGAAAAAATATATTAATTTAGTAGTTATCGACTATTAGATGAACTTTATTCCCAACAACGTGAGTGAACCGATCGGTCTCAACCAATATCCATTGTGGTTTTATACTAGAGGTGGAACTAACCGAAACGCGTTCATAGACGGCGATGGATTTATCGCCTTTGACGAGCCTAGAAATTGGTTATATGACGGTCCTGTCTACTATCAAACCATTCCTTTCGGCACTGCTCAGAGTGAACGCACCGCAAAACTTTTCGCTGAGTTTGTAGTGAGATGTCTTCCCGGCGATTCAATCATTTCAGCTTTAGCCCCACAACACACTCGACGCGTCATTCGTCCACTTAGTTTAGATCGTTTTTCAACTTTACTAGCTGAGGCGATGGACGTTGACGATGGTAATTTTAGACCGATTCCAACTTATGTTCAAGAATTATTTTACTACATGGAGCTCAAATTACCCTTTATCCGCGATCGAAACCACCCCAATCGTCGACCGCAATATTTTACAAAAATCGCACCTCTACGATTTTTTCTACAAAGAGGTCAACTAATCTATTCGAACGGACGAGTGCAAGATCCAGGTTCTGACGTTCTTTTAACAGCTCTCAATTCTAGCGACGCGGAAATTTTTAAACATTCAGAATTGACTAATTTTGGTATTTTTCGAACATCACCACAACGTCCTCAACAAAATATCACACCGTCTCCCCTTAATTTTTCTAGAGGTGTTAAACGGCGGGCGACAGCTAGAGACATGTTCTATAACGCCGCTAGAATTCCACCCGGCCAACCTCCGATGAATAATCTTAGCGTTTTGAGACTTGACGAACCTCAACATTTAGATCAACATTTTTGGAAAAGACTTCGATATATGGGTGTTTTTGGAGAAATTCAAATGTTAACCGTCGATTGGGGTCGTGAAGAAGAATTGGAATATACTCAAACTCAACCGGTCAACGAGTTACGTGAAATCGGAGAGGTTGAAGAAGCCCCACCTCCTCCAATGAAAAAAATTCCCATTAGAAGAGGGAAAGTTATAGTCGCCGGTAATAAGCGTAAAACCAGTGTGAGAGTGTTAAAAGCTTTATTGAAAACTACTACAGCTAAGTTAGAAGTTTTGAAAAGAAAGAAGGCTTCTAAATCGCAGACTGCCCGAACCCGATTCACGACTGCTGATAATGGAGAATTACGAAAATTACAACGCGATGTGAATGGACTCAAAAGGCGCGTTAAAGCCGGTGAAATAGCGGCTCACCATCAAAATTTAACTGGCCGTCGGCGAGGCGCGTTTTTCCCTTTTTTTAATCGTACTGTTTTTGATTTATCTAGGTATCAAATATATCAACAAACTCAAGCTCATAAGTTATTGGAAGATAATAAGAAAAAAAATTCTAACGTGCTTATTCATTGTTTTTTACAAGCTATTAAAAACCAATGGTTTAATGCTTTCGTAGACAGAACAAGTCCTAATTTTTCAAGTGTGGAAGATATCGAAGTTAGTGTTATTCAAGCTATCAATTTAAAACAAGATTTTAGAGCTTGCCACATCGTTGCCTTTTTAGATTATTTAAACCAATCTAAAATATTTGACTATGAAATTGGTTTAGAATTGACTATTGAACGGATTGGTTGTGGGACAAGTCGTCTTAAACTTTATAGGGGTAATGTGGACTTTAAATATGCCCGCGATTTGTGTCAGTTTAAAGTAGGTTTGTTTAAAGATCATTATTTTGACAACTCCACGTCTAGTGATGTAAGTTTTTGGAGCGCACAACATTGGGGTGAATTGACGATTGAACAATCTCCTTTCCTTTTTAAAAGTTTTAAAGGGCACTATAAACGGGATAATTCTAAAATTCCTCTCAAACCGTTCAAATTGATTTATGAACTCTTTAAAGCTGGCGCTTTCCAACCACTTTCGGCGGGTCATCCTTGGCTCACATTTAATGCAATTCACAGACACAATTATAGCGATGAAATTCCAAATCAAATTAACAATAATTTAACTACGGTTAACATGACTAGAGCTACTATAGATTTCGATTCTTTCAGTGGTAAAAAAGTATTATATGATTGGAAATGGGGAAAACGAAATCAACTTATTTACTATGCAGATACGGAAACCATCACCCGCTATGAACATCCGGAAAATTTTGACGACCAACGACATCGTTGTTTTTTAACGTGTGCGGTAGGTCCGGATTCTGAAACACTTAATAAGAAAGTTATCCGACCATGTGATTATGATCAATATTACTCTTATTTCGGTGAAAATGGACCTAAAGATTTTCTAGTGGAAGTCGTCCGGGAGGCGCAACGTTTGATTCAAATTGATGTAGATTTGTTTAAAGTATCCCCACCTTCAGCTAAAATCCCAGAATATAATTTAAGTTCTATTTTATATTTCCACAACCTTTCTTATGATTTAAGATTTTTCATTCCTTTCGTCAATGTTCGCAATCTTGTCATGCGAGGTTCTAGAATTTTACAAGCCACCACCACCCTACGTCCGTCCTTTTTACCCGAATATAGATTACACCCTTCAAGTTTAGAGTTGATAGATCAATGTAAACGAGAACCGAATTGTCCAAAGTTAAAACGTGCTCTTTATGAACTTTATCGTGTTAAAAACATGCCAGTCACGATAATATTTAAAGATTCTTACGCTTTACTCAGCATGCCACTTCGCTCTTTCGCAGCTTCATTTAAACTAGACATCCGCAAAGAAATTATGGCTTACGACGCCTACACATATGAGAGTGTTATCGAACGTCATGGTGATTTAACATTTGAAGAGACTCTCCCATTCGTTCCGGAAGAACAACATCAGGAATATTTAGATTTAGTTAATGATCAAATATTCGAAGACCGATGTAGTGATTTTCATATGTTGAAATATGCTGAACATTATTGTAGAAAGGATTGCGAAGTTCTTCAAGCTGGATTGCGGCAGTTCAAAAAAGATATACAAGGTGCGTTAGATCTTTCCATACACAGCGCTATTTCAATTTCATCCATAGCTCACCGTTATTTATTAGTTAATCGATGTTATGAAGATGTTTATGAATTAAGTAATCTTCCCCGCCTTTACATACAAAAATGTGTTTATGGAGGTCGAGTGATGACTCGGAAGAATCAAGCTTGGCATGTTCAAGAAAAATTAATAGACGCTGACGTTAATTCTCTCTATCCCACAGCCTCGTCTCAATTAGGTTTTCTTAAAGGAATTCCTCATCCAATTTCTAGCCAAATGTTGGATGAAGTTAACATTTTGGCGTCTTCAGAATTGGTTGTTGAACTTGCACGTAGATGGGACGGTTATTTTGTTAGAGTTAATATAAAAACTGTTCCAATTGAACTTGAATTCCCTCTTATTCCACATAGATTTAAAAATAGTTTAGACTATCTCAACCAACCGTGTGAGGGTTGTTTTCTAGATAAGACGACGTTGGAAGAAATTATTCTCTACCACCGATGTGAAGTAGAAATTGTAGATGGTTATTATTTTAATGAAGGGCGTAATTATAATATTCAAGAAGTTATCAGACACATGTATGCGCAAAGATTAGAAGCTAAAGCTAAAAAAGATACTGTTCAACTGTGTTGGAAATTAGCCATGAATTCCACATATGGTAAAACATTACTTAAACCGGTTAAACATGATTTAATCTTTAAAGATTCAGACAATTTAGCTTCCGCCCTATTCAATAATTCCGATAGAGTTAAAGAAGTGCACCAATGTAATTCTCCAACTAGCGAAGGATTTGACACGTATATTATTAAAGTAGCTAAAGCCACAAATACTCATTTTTCCCTTCCTCACGTGGGTGTGGAAATTCTCAGCCAATCAAAACGAATTATGAATAAGATATTCCACGCAGCTTCAGAAGTAGATATGACAGTTTATTATCAAGACACAGATTCAGTTCACGTTCCACAAGAAGGTTTTGAAAATTTAAAAGCCAAATACTTAGAGCTTTATGGTGAAGAATTTGAAGGGAAAGAATTAGGTCAAACTTTACCGGATTTTGAAGCTTCTGGTTTTAAAGATTTAGTTTCAGTAGAAAGTTTTTTCGTGGGAAAGAAAGCTTATTTAGATATTTTAGAAGGAACTCATATTGAAACTGGCGAGCGGCGACGTACCCATCACGTTAGACTTAAAGGAATTCCATACGCTTCTATTTTAGAGGCGGCTCGCCAACGAGGAGAAAATGTTGAAGAAGGGTTGTTAAATATATTCAATCAATTCTATTCGACCGATGAACCGGTCACGTTCGATCTTTTAGTTAAAGGTCCTTCTTTCGACATGCGGCCAGACATGTCTATAGTGTCACGAAGAGAATTTATTCGAAAAATCAAATTTACTACTCCAATTGGAAAATAAATTAATTATTTTTTCCCACGTCTAGCGCGTCGGTTAGCTTTTCTTATTGCACCACCTAGAGGAGACATCTTTGAACTTTTTGTATTCGTAGTTTTTCTTCGATGTTGTCGTCTTTGTTTAGGGGTTGTTTTTTTTATATATTCTTCAGTTCTATAAGCGGCTGTATATTTTCCACTACGCTTGTTTGGATATTTTTTTAGTGATCTTTTTGTTTTTCTGAGAGTTGATCGCGTGTTTTTCCGATGTATTTCTTGCGCTTTTTCCTTGTCTGTTTTAGGGACTTTATTATATCCCGACGTGACCATTTTAAATTTAAATTATTTTAAATTTAAATTATTTTAATTTATATGTCCAACAAATATTTAGGTTGAAAGAAGCGGGATGACTATGTCGATAAATTGGGCCAGTTAGTGCGCCTCCAGATATTCCGCGGTAAATTTCAACAAATGAAAAATTAAATCTACTTGTTTGTCGTGTCATATCTTGATGGAAAAACACGTCATCCGCGTCACGACGATATTTTATCAGCTTACTGGCTGGATTGAGGTTGCCATCATCTAAAAAGCTTGGAAAGAAAGTATTACACAACATCGAACCGATTGGACTATAACTGCGATCGACTATATCTGAAATTATAGATAAACTACTAATGTACTCAGCTTCATATACTTCCGTGTCGTAATCAGCACAATCAAACCAAACTTCTCCAGCGCCAACTGCTAAACTTACTCTTTCAATATCATCTCTTCCTAAAATAATTGGATCTGGAATTTCAGTCCAATAATTATAATTTTGATCTGGGAGCGCATCGGCGGGGTCAGGTGTCATAGGCGGTTGTCTCATGTGATAAACGTTAGAGTTTTCAGCAGCATCTTCATCGTAGATAAGAACTTGGTTAATTTGTTTTATTTTTGGATGTTGCACTGCGAACATTTACTTAAGAAAAACTGAAACAAATTGATAATCGACATCTTCATAAACGGCTAAACTCGCGTCTATTATTGGTGCAGAATTAATTATTTTACCGACAATATAATTGTCCATCAAAGCTGGCATCATATGTGCCGCGTCAGCCATTTGAGCATAATTAAGATCACCGTCGACGAATGGAATTAAAGTATTCCCGTCAGATGGGGGGACGATTCTAGTCATCAAAACTAAACAACATCCACAAGTTCTATATGTAATATAATCGTCGTCGAAGGCTGTTATAACGCCTAAAAATTCTCTAGCCGTTCGCAGCAGTCTAACATTTGTAAAACATCTAGTACTATCCACAACAACACCACTGTCGCCGTTTAGATTGCTAGTCACACCAAGAGATTCTACTAAATGGCCAACTCTATAAATTTCATGTTCTGTATTTTCCACCGTAAAAACATTTGAAGTGTCGAGTTGTATTTCATCTTCTAAAGTTGCTACTTTGATTTCTAATGTTTCTACTTTCGTTTCTAAAGTTTCGACATCAGTTTTTAAAAAATCCACATCTTCTCCAATTGTGTTTAAGGTGTAAAGATTGGAAGAGATATCTTTTTCACAACTGATGCTGAAACTAATGTTTAAACGTTGTTGAGTCCAAAATGTAGTAATTATAGATATAAAATTATTTGGGTCGTCAGCACTGCGGCCAATGAAATAAAAATTAGGACCGAAAATTGTAAAAAAATAATCCACCTGCCAGTCGTAAATAAATTTGGTTTTAAAATATAAACCAACTTCTCCAACATCTATAGCTGGATTGGTGATAGTATAAAAATAACCATAACTAGTTGGGATGAGTGGGCCCACTTCACTAAATTGTTTAGATGGATCTAATAATGTTAATTTGGCCTCAGCAGTAATTACTCTATCGCCTATATCATTTAAAGAATAAGTATTACTGCTAATATTCCCAGAACCAATCACATTTTTATAAAAAAAAATACTACCACCTTGTTGCATTTTAAACATCGTACTTAAAGATGTGTCGCCATTCAGAAACCATTTAAGATAAAAATTTGTTGAATTTCCATGTAAAAACCAACCTTCAGTTTCATTAACTCTTAAACATAAAGATACTAAATTTCTTGAAACATCTGGGTCTTGAATTTGATATGTGTAATAACCATCAAATCCTGTAGGATTAAAACTTACAACACTAAATTGTCTTGAAACATCTAAATTATTAATGGCGGTGGCGTTGGCATCTACACGGTCGTCTAAGAGGTCAATGTTAGTTTCAACATCGTCCAATTTGTTAGTTAAACTAATTAACGTTTGATTGATAGATATAATATCTGCCGTATTGTCGTCAATATCGATTCTAATTTGATTAACTCTATCGGTTAAAGAAGATATTGAATTATAATTAAAAAGTATGTTGGCAATATTTGTTTCTACTAAATCATTTAACGCGTCTAATGACGATGAAAGTGAATCTACTTGTATCTGTAGCGTTTCTAACGAGTTTTCCAATTCAGAAGTCGTGGTTTCTAAAGTTACAATTCGTTCTTCATATTGTGACACATCAAACACTAACGCGTCAAAAGCGGTTTGAAGATCTGTTAAATCAGAACGAAGTGTTAAGACGGCGACAATAATGGGTGGAAGTTCTAAATTCAATTTTAAAATCTCGGCAGCGTTGTTACGGGTACGTCGATGGTTTATATAAGTTAATTGAGGAACGGCCAAATAATTTGTTTTATTTGTTTTATCCATGGAAAATTATGAAGATGATGAGTCTTTAAAACAGACAGAAGAAGACGGTGGTGTTGGAGAGGAAACAAATGAATTAATAGTTCCTGAAATTGAAACTGAAGAAATTGATTTACCGTTTGAATCGTTTTATTTCACAACAAATAGTGAAGGGGATAATTTTTATTACGATTTTAACGCCAATTTACGTCCTGTCACACTTTGTGAAAGATATCGTTTACAAATTGTCGAGGTTCAATTTCGTATGACTGCGTGGCAGATTAATGAGGATGATTATTTGAAAATACAAATTGACCAAACTGGAGGTGGAAAAAATGTGATAGATATCAAACCATCTCATGACCACTTAAACTCACAACTTGCTTATCTTTTAAAAGATCTATCATTATGTTTTGAAGATGACTATGAGGATGTATTATTTTTTCAAGCTGGAATTAATGATATTTTCACATATATCCACAATGATAGTGAAGAAGAGACTTTTACGATAACTATTTTAGAGATGACAAATAATTTTGAAATACTATTGTCGATGCCTTACTTTACTGAAAAAATAAACACAACACCTTTTCCACCGATAGTGATAGAACCAGAAAGTACATATAGATTTATTAGACCTTGGAGTTTAGTTAATGGCGACGTCATATACTTAACGGCAACATCTCTGGACCATCCAGTTGCCCATTTTAAAAAATTTAATAGCTGGAACCAACGGATATGCGTTAGTAGATTTTTTAACGGTTCTACAGAACAGGGTTATAGTGTTTCATTATCGTCCCAACAAGCTTCAAGTGTTGTTTCCTTCACCGCCTTAAATTCTATTCATTTTCAACTATTACGTATAGATGGTTCTTTTTTAAAAATCCAAACTCCAATGATATTCGAAGTTCAAATAACTCCTATTCAAACTTTCATTAGTAGATCGTTTTTAGCTAGTAATTTAACCAATTCCTTAATGAAACGTGATAAAGCTTTAAATATTAACAATAACTTTTTCACGCGAGGTGGTCGAAAAGTTAATGAAAAATTAAAAACAACTTTAATAGAACTGCAAGACGAACAAAATGATGCGGCGACCCAGCGTGAACAAAATGAAGAAATTGTAGCAGAACAACTTAAAATGGTCGAAGAAGCAATACAAAATTTGGTAATTAACTTTAATGAGACGAATATTAAAAATGAAGATAGTAATAGAGAAAACATAAAAAATTATGTTGAAGAAAAATATAAACACCAACTTGATGAACTCACAAATTATAAAAAAAAAATTCCAAAACTAATAACACGTTCAGACGTCCTGACAGCTAAAAAATTAATTGAAGAAAAAGAAAAGCAAATAAAACTTAAAAAACAACTAGGAAAAAAAATTGACGACTTACGCCTTTCACAACTATATACAAATTCATTAGATCCAGATGAAGAACGACCACAGCTATTAGGAGAAATACGTCAATTTCAAAATAATAGCAAAGACGAGATAGACGATTTAAAATATAAACTAGAACAATCTAACAAAATAATTCCTAAAAATATTATCCAAAGTTATCAACAATCTATGGATGACGTCGATAAATTAAAAAAACAAGTAGAGAAAATTAAGTCCACAAAAATAACGAGGCCCCAGCAAGAATCTTATAGAAAAAAAATAAAATTAGCTGAAGAAAAAATGTATAATCTAAGATTTTTAACAAATCTTAAGATTGAAATTAACACGCCTAGATTGAAGAACAAAGTAGCCCAAAAAATTTTAAAAAATCGCTATAAAATGAGTCAAGAACGAAATCAAAAAGAATTCATTAAAGGCGTGAATGTTTTAAAATCTGAATTTTCTGACAATATAGATATATTGAGAATGTCCGACCTTTCAAATAGTGGTCAACCTACAGCCTCGAATTTAATAAGTAATTTATTATATTCACCATCGCCGTATGGAAACAATCTATTAAGGACAAATTCAGTTAAACAAGAAATATCATCGTCTATTCGAAATATGTTAATTAACGAGTTTAAAAAAATAACACCATATAACGACTGGGTTGGAAACGTTTTTAGAATGTTAGACATAGACGCCGGCGACATTGAAATACCGAGTAATATTAATTTTAATTCTAAGAAATATACATTAGCTAAAGTTATCGGCGATAAACTTAGAAAAGTGGCTGAAGGAGCTGACGTTGGAAAATTATCAAAAAGTCAAAACGAGGCGGTATTTAATCTTTCAGCATGGAATTCTCCCAAAGAGAAACAACAACATTCCCTAAAAAAAATTGACATTTCACCTACCATGCCCTCCGGCTATGACTTAAATAATGTTAACGACATTTCACCTACCATGCCCTCCGGCTATGACTTAAATAATGTTAACGACATTTCGTTGACCACTCCTTCCAACTATGGGATGGATCAAACTTCAAACAACGAAATAAAACCACCACCATAAATTTTTTTAATTTAAATGGCAATACCAGCGGCGGCAGTAAGTGTACTCGGTGGGTTATCAAAGGCAAGTAAAATCGCCGGCGAGGTAGGGCAAGTAGCCGGTTTTGTCCCAAAAATAATCGGCGGACTTAAAAAGGCTGGAGGTTCGATTAAAAACGTCGCGAAGAAAGCTGGCGGCGCGATTAAAGGTGGCTATAATTACCTAAAAGATAAGAGAACTGCTTGGAGAAAAGTTCGAGACGAAGGAAAAAAAAAACCTGGCAAATTCGATCGTCGGAAAGAAAAACAAGCATTTAAAAAGAAATGGAAAGGTGAACATGGGGGTTTTGGTAAAAATATTAAACAAGGATGGGACTCCAGTGGAACTAGCGCTACTCAATCTTTAAAAGATCTCGAAAGTCAAGCTATGAAAGTTATGACGCCGGAACAGAAGAAACGCTATGAAGATACGAAAAAGAAAATCGTTGACCCAGCTAAAGAAATTATAGACACTACAAAAGAAATTATAGACACTACAAAAGCCATACATGACGCAGTAATCCCTAGTAAAAAACAACCAACCTAATTTAGTGGGCCCAAGACGGTAAAGAATTATTAAATTTTAACCTATTATTAGCATTATACTTCGGTAGATGGATTTTTTTTAAACTATTAAGCATATGTTTCTTTGTCTGCTTTTTAGTGTGTTTTTTCATTGACGTTTTCAGTCTTTTAACAATATTGTTTTGTAGGTCAGTGAATAAATTAATTAAACCTTCATCCATCTCAGAAAGTTCTTCTTTTTCTACTAGTGGTTCAACATCTTTTTTGACTTGAGCTTCGATAACTTTTTCGGTAAGTTCTTCTTTTTGAGTCGGAAGTTCAACGTCTTTTTCAACCTGTTGCTCAATATCTTTTTCGACGGGCGTCGAGCACGCTATATCTGGTTTAACCACCATAGTTGTTTCTTGTATGTCAATTGGCGGTGGCGATTCCGTCGGAGTAGTTAAAACGTTGCTAAAAGCCAATCTCCAACTACCTATTTTATTTTGCATCAAGTGATAACCTTCAGGCGGAGAAATGTTTTTGTTGATTGTTCCATCAACATTTATAAGTTTTCGCCTCCACTGCTTACGTTTATATTCCGATAGTCGCATCTAATTAGACAAACTATGGATAGTAATCTACCTTTCAAAACTGAACGACAAAATGATTTAGTTGTCCAACAAATTTTAAACAAAAAAGCTAGAAAAATGAAAGATCGACTACATTTAATCGAACCTATCCGTAAAAATGGGCTCCCTATATCTAAAAATACTTTATGTCTATTGATAGGTCAAGTTGGACAAGGAAAAACTTATCTAGCTGAAAATATTTTATTACCTATCATAAACATCGACTATCCATACACCGACATTATACAAGTATCTAAAAGTGGCGGTCTAGATAAAACGTCAAATTTGTCAAGAAATTTTAGCCAATGTAGGTTGTATGGAGCTACACCTTATCAACTCGAATCTTTAATGGCTTCTATCCGAGCCGATGAAGTGATAGACGAGTACTTAGACAAATTACACCAAAAATTTCAAGAAAAAGGGTCAAGAACGGAGAAAAATCCTTTTATTGGTATTGATTTAATTTTCCCAAACGATCCTTTTAAATTATATGGAGAGTTTCCTCTAATCGCTCAAGCTATTGACAATTACAAACAATCTTTAATTAATGAAATAAGCACGTTTCTAAATAATATGGAAACATATGAACATCCAACCTTAGTAGCATTTGTAATTTTAACTCAACATATCGTCCGAAGAAGATTAGAAGGGAAGGGTCGACCTCGTCATACGGGTGTGGTTATAGACGACTATTCTAACGACGCGGCGTTGACGCGTAAAACACATCCAGTCACGAACTTAATATTACGTCGAAGGCATTTTAAAACAGAATTTTTTATTTGCGTCCAAAGTTACACGTCGTTAAATAAAGATTTACGTCGAAATGCGAACGATTTCATAATATTTCCTAATCAAATGGAAACAGATATTGAAATGTTTTGGAAAGAAATGATCGGGAAAAATAAGTTGTTATTTTTCCAAATATACCACGAAGCCACGAAACAATCTAGACCACGCAATAGTCGGTTTTTAGCTATTTTTCAAAACGGAGGGCGAAAACAAATCCGAATGGGCTTAGAAGATATAGTTTTGTTTTAATAAATTACATATTTTATCTATATTAAAAAAATGGATACGAGAGTCATCAGTCCGTACAAATTTAGTTTCCCAGACGTCACTCGCGTCACGTCGCCGGACCCTCACAGTCCTACAGGAGCTGTTTCTACTAAAAACGTCTATCTACCCCTGTCGATGACGCCAGAATATCGCGCTGGCGATCTAATTCGAATGTCATTGCCAAATAACGGCGTAATGCTTAGTGACGACACTTTCATTGAAATACCACTTAAATGCACTATCGGTGGTGGTTACATTCAAACCGCATCCACGCCAGATGCAGGATCTTTAGGTACCACACTTATGGCGCTAGGTCCTGCTATTATAAACCAGACAGCGTTTTCATTAACTATGCGTGATTCTATAGCTTTACTCAATCGTGTGTATTTAAGATATTTTGGAACAAATAGTTATCAAGACACGCGAGTTCAACAAAACGCCATGTTAAACGCTTGTGGCCTTAGTCCAGGCGCCTATTCAGACCGACTTCAATCTGCACAATCTGAAGCTGCTTATTGGGACGCTGGTAATCACGGCTATCTCGTGTCGCGGGAACAACTTCGAAAAGCGATAACACTGACAAGCCCAACATTTTATGTAGGCTATGGCCATAATATGTCAATAACTGCAGCTGGACCAGGCACTGTCACGCTTGATGGAGTCCCATACGTCAAGTTTAGTCATGGTGGTTTACGTGAAAATGGTCAAGCCACTTATCAAAGAGGATTAACCGGTTGGGAAGATACGATAGATGTTGAATTTACTGTTCGAATCTGCATTGTCGATTTAATTCCACCACTTAAATCATGTCCACACATGCCTCTTGGAAAATTATCGAAAAATTTAATTATAGATATATATCTCGCTGATAATATTCCAATCCACGCGATGGCGAGGCCAGACGAACAATGTCCAACTGGTTTGGGCGGTTGGCTATTGCCAAAGAATCGAAGAGGAACATATATGACGTTTGTTAGAGCTGATGAATTCGGTGTTAATTCGGTTTGTTCACAAGCCTTAATTGACTCTGAGGCTAATCACATAACTGCGGAAAATAGTAGATGTACGTTTGGAGTTACCAATACTATCGTATCACCACCTCAATTAATATTATGTTTCTTCGATCCGAGGTCGGCTCAATACGACGCTGTTTTAACGCAAAAATTGGCAAATGGCCTTCAATTATTTTATCAACAAAGTGAAATTACTTCTAGTGATTTGAGAAAACACGGGGCTGGTGTTGCATATGAAGTGCCACTTGATTATACTCATTCTAACATCGATTCTATGGTCCATTGGTTTACTAAAAGTTATGCAAGTAATATGGAACCACTTCGAGTGGGTATTACATCTGAGCAACTTCAATTAGGGTCAAATCTTTTAATCCCAGCAACTCCACACACTGGTGGATGTACTAATACTGATATGAGTGTGATATCGATGCGTCTATATGATCAAGCAAATGAAGTTGTTGGTTTTGTAGATCCTAAAACAAGTGGAAATAATCAAGAACTTGAAAGATCACTTAGGGGTGGGGCAATTTCTTACCTCACAAAAGCTATAACTTTAGCGCAAATTGTGGAGGCAGATACATTTCCAGACGCTGATTATATGTTTAATCCACATAACAGTGGAGCTTGCAAATTTTTAATTTTTACTCGAATTGAACCGTTAGATGGATCTATTGGGACTGGACCTTCCTCAACAGGCACTGGCCAACGCGTCCAACTACGTTTCACACAAGGTTCAAGTGCTGACGATATTGCGGAAGGTTTAATTCTAAACCAAGCTTCTATCATCGACCAGTATTTGTTCATTGACTTTGCTGGAAACCGAATCAGCGTTATCGTCCCAACAGGTTGGACAAGTTAGGTGAAATAATAACTAAATATCAGTTTCAAATATATATATAAATTCATAAATGAATGTGTTCATTGGATATGGCGCGATGGGATCTGGCAAGACAACTTTCGTTAATTTTTTAAAAGAAAAAGCACAGCTAGAAGAATTTGATCAATATATTGTTGAAGATTTGCCTCTTTTAATTGAAGGGGGTAATTTTTTATGTTCTCCAAAATACACTTCCCGCTCTATAATGAGCGCCAAAGTGTATGTACCTTTTCTTAGAGATCTACTAAAAGATATAATCGAAGATGGTGGATTTACTCACATCAAACACTATCCATCTTCAGAACTTTTAACCGAATATTTTGAGGATTGTAATCCTCCGACAAGATTTCAATTCGAATTGCAATTGCTTTGGACTGGAAAAATTAATGAATTCATGTTGAACTTTAAAGACATATGTACACATAACCGAGAAATCATTTTCGACACCAATCCTCTATGTGACATCCTATATATCTTTTGGTATTATATTAACGGTTCCATGTTGGTCCAACACATGTTCTATTTAATTCGCCAAGCGTTCCACAACTATTTCACTTTAATACGTTTTTTAAACGAGAAGAAACGTGAGCTGAGTTTTTTAAAATTCCCTAAACTTGGAATTATAACCCACAATTACTTGTTTTTAAAAGACTACAACACTTTAACGTCTAATTGCGATACTCGAGCGTGTACTAGAGATATGTGGAAAGATACACACAAATTTAATAGTTTATTAGATTTTTTAGCTAAGACAGCTAACATTCTAGAAGAGTATGTGTATAAAACTCCAACTCCTTATTTTCACGCGGGCAGTAAGTCAATTAGTTTTAAAAAAGAAACTGTTTGTCATTTCATACACTCGAATCAAACAAAATTAGAAAGACCTTAATTGTGTACACAAATTAAATTTAAACAAAAAATTATTAATTTAACTAATGACGCCGACAGCTCATATTTTCATAGGATGTCCAGCATCGGGAAAAACTCACCAGTTAAACCTACTTTCAAGAGGGAAGAAACCAATTTTAAAATTAAAACCTACAGAAACTTTTAAATTAGATAAAATTCCTAACGTCATCATCATCCAAGATTTAGCTATTGAAGCGTTGGCACATAAATGTTATACCAATATTGGTCCTTATGACGTTTTAACTCCAAAAGAAAAAATTTTAATAAAAAGCCAAAAAAAATTTTATAAAAAAACTACAAAACCTTCATTAAGTCCGGTTTATTCTTATCAAATTAAACTTCAAAACAGCTGGCTTTTAACAATAAAGCGTCTAGAAAAATGTTTAGAAATAATCCACAAAAAAACTAAAGATTTGCCGACTATAGTTATCGATAGTTCCCCAGTTTGTGATTGTGCTTATCTTTCCCACGCTTATGATCTTGGTCATTTAACAGACGAACAATACAAATCTTTATTTCAAGTCCGATTAGATATTTTAGAACATCTTTACGTTTTATTAGATAAAAAATATCACTACACCGTTGAAGAAACGTGGTGTTTAACTAATTATGAAAATTTAGTTAAAAGACAAGTTAAGAGAGCTCGAGAAGGGGAAGATTTAGATGTTTTAAGATTGACAGACATGCAAAAATCTATCCATCGACAGCTTAAATTTGCTGTTGTTAAATATAGTTTAATGCCTAGAGCACAACATCACATCCACACTTCATTTACATTTTTAAACACAACGACTGATAGAACAGTTAAACTAGATTCTGACAACAGTTCTGCCAACTTTGAAATGAAAAAACTACTGGAAGAGCATCTATCGTTAGCCGACCGTTGGTGGAATGGTCCACTTTCAAAGAACGCGCCCAAGCTTTTACCCATTCACAACGATGGCCGACCGGCGGGAGCGCGAAAGTGGTCGTCATCATCTCTTCCGGATGTTGATGAAGAGGACAAAAAAACTGAATAAATGCGGATGGATCTGTTTCCCAAGCACACTGTGTCATTTACTTTAAATCTGGGATTTCTGAACTTTTAATATAAGACCGTTGGAGCGCAAAACTAATCCAAGTAGCTCTTTCTTCGGTAACTTTACGAGCTCTTCGCCCACTAGCTGTTTGTGAGGCTCGAAGCCGCAACACTTCATTATGTAAGAAACCAGAACGTTCACATTGAGGATTTCTTTTATCTCCAATTAGATCAAACACAAACTCTCTAAATTGATCTATGTTTGTAGTTTTTTTGATATATTCTAGAGATCTTTCAGAGCGTTTGTTATCTCTATATTTTTGACGATAAAGTTTTCGAAGTCTGTCCACTTCATTTCGCAATTCCCCATTCTGCTTGATCAACTCAACGGACGTTCTAACTAAAGACTGTGTAGAAGTAGGTTTAATAACTTCTCCTTTAGTGTTAAATTCTTGAACAGCAGGTGGTGGGTATTCTTCAGAAGCTGATTTATCAAATAATTCTTGAGTAGAAAGTTCATCCACGTCCAATAAAGAAGACATATCAGATCTAATAGCGATGTCTTCTAAATCTTCACATCCACGATATCTACAATTAGGGTCGGCCATAACACTAAAATTAAAAAAATATTTTTTTTATTTTAAAATAAGATCGAGATCGGGGAGATTTAGATTTTACCATTTAATTTTTTAAAACGCATTTATTTTAATTCAAATTTGAAATCAACAGCTGACAAATTGGTATCTCGGTTAAACTGGGTTTCCACGGAGAAGTAAACTTGTTGTGAAGGGTCTTGGAACAACTCTTCCATATTCTCTGAAGAGACAACTGTTTTTGGGAAATAGATGTGGTCTTTTCCAGAAAATAGAAGTTGGGCTCCATAGTCGTTGATGATGCCCTTAAAGAAAACACCCCAGGGACCTTCAATCCTATAGATTATCATTGGTATTTTGACTGTATTTGTTTGAGCCAACATGGTGGTGATCATAGTTGGAAAATTCAATTTACGTTCCTCATTAAATTTTTTAAAAAATTTTTGTTTTTCTCCGGGACAAATTTTTTCAGACATCGTTATTCTCGTGATAAACAATAAAATTCTATCCTTAAATAGTGAAAAATAAATGATAAATACTGCACGTTATTTGTTTTAATTTAATTATTCACGCCTTCCCTGTCTAAAATCATCACCCCATTTGTTTTGAAATTTAGCTAACTCGAATAAATTTTTGTTCTTTAAAAATGAATTCATATTTGACATCAAGGTTTTTACCACCTCATTATTACCTCCAATTTCATTAATTTGTTGTAATTTTTCGTGAACAAAACGATGGTGTAATTGGGGGTATTGGACATCTGAAACATTTGGGTTTAGTATGACATTCATCGAATCGCTCATTATAAGTGGTTCCATAGATTTTTTAGATCTGCGGACTTTTCTAGGGACGCGTTTTGTTTTGGGAGGTGCTGGCAACAACCGCAAACGTTTTCTCATTTTTTTAGTTGCCATAATTGGACGAATTGTTTTAGGTCTATGTTTAACTTTTTTCCTTTTCGTTTTAATTTTTTTAGGTGTTGTTTTAACTTTAGAAACGCTCACCGTAGGTTGTTGGGGATTGGAACTAAATTCAAATTCAACTTCTAGAGGGGTATTACGTCTAATTGGTGCACTCTTTCTGATACGAGCTCGCGGCAAACGTGTTGGTCTATTAATTCGTCCAAAAGCATTTGTAGTCTCTAAGGGATGCGCTATGGCTATTGGAATAGGTTTAGGCGGCAATCTCACCTCATCCAACGCTTCGACTGGTGGCGCTTGTGGCAAATCTTTTTGCGGCGGTCTAGAAAAATTACGGCGAGGTATTGGTGCGTCTTCGGGATTCATTCGCCTCGCCCTCGCTAATGGTGAGAGGTTGTTAGTTGAAATTATAGGCGTGCTAAATTCTACAGCAGGCGTCGTTTGTGGTAAATTTGTTGAAAAAGGTGAATTAAAATTTCTCCGCAAACTCTGTTTAGGTAGTTGCCCCCTCATCAGTGGGTGAAATGGACCTAAATGTGTTATGGACCTATCAAAATTTTCATTCACAGTCGGTTGTGGTGTTAATAAAGGGATGGTAGTAGGAACTAAATGATTTGTCACCATAGCGTTAGTAAATGTAGTGTCAGCTGCTAAATTATCTCCAGTAGGAGTGGCCACCGGCATTGGTGGCACGTCTTCCTCAACAATATTTTCCATAGTCGGCGCTGTAGTGGATGGTAATTGATTAATTGGCGTATTTTCTTCCGCCCGAGAGAGTGGAAATCGTGGGAATGAAGAATCCTCGCCCCTATTAAATAACGAGCTAAAAGTTCCAGCATTAAATTGTTCCGCAAAGTCCACTAAGTTTTGGCCAATCCTGGAGTTTAACTCACGGTCAACAGTTGGCTCTGTTCTTCTCAGTTCATCCCTCGCATGTCGCCTTTCATCTATAATTTCTCGCCTTCTAGCTTTAACTATTCCTACTAAATGTCGATCTTTCTCTAAAGCACCGGGTAACTCAGGTGGTCGATCACCTTCATGGGAAGCGCTTATTCGATAATGTTTACGCACAAATTCATAACCACCTTCAGCAACTTTGCTGTTTAAAAACCCTTTCATCGCTGTGACAGTATCGTGGGCTAAAGCCCTTCTTAACGCCCGTTTAAAAAAACCTTTACGGTTGTTAAAAGTATCATCATCTTCAACAGGTTTTCTTTTACATTTTATATAACTTCTCACTAGTTGAGCCCCCGGTGTGTCCTGAGAAACCCCCTTACCGTCATTGCCAGCCCAATGTCTAGGGATCTTAAGTGAATGTTGTCTTCCTAAAGTTTTAACAATTTCTCTAACATATACGGCGCGATCTGGATATTTTTCATCTATATCACCACCTCTTATAAGTTCTTCAACTAAATCTTGAGCAGCGTCAGACCAATCTCCTTTATAATGTCGTCCTGCTCTTTTAGCGGTTAGTCTTTTGTCCCGCACAGCTGTGATAAATTCATTTTTAAGTTCATCAGGGAGTGCATAAAGATTACTTCTAGTATCACTATCCAGCGCATAACGTGGCATTAATTAGTTATTAAAAAGTTTATTCCAATAAAAATTTACTTTTGCATCTTTCCTGTAATAGGATTGACATAGTGAATTATTGGTTTTTTCCAACCAACTCCCCAATATTTTTGTGGTGTAGGGGGTGAAACAATCCCACAAACTTTAGGGGGGGCGTCGTCCTCGGTAGCTTCGGACCAAACAGGAGAAGAAAGATCTGACATGTAAACTGTTATATTTTATAAAAAAATATTTAAAAACTAGTTTATTAATTAATTTCATAAATTAGGTAAAAATCTAATTTTTATTTTAAAATGCCTAACTTACCGTCCATCACTGCGACTATTAAAGATTTTTTAAAACAATTAACTTGCCAAAGTAGCTGTTGCAATCATATAGACGTTATAGAACCCCACTGTGAATGTTCTAATTATAATGCCACCGAAGAAACATCGCACAGGTCTAAAAATATCATTTAAAAAACGTTCAACAGGTCGAAGAAGTTCTACTAAGAGAAGGGGAAAACGTCCAGCGTCAAGACCTTCGCCTGGAGGGCGAAAAACTGGGGTTAGGAAAAATCCAGCTAGAAGGCCGGTTAGAATTGGTGGACTTGAAAAAATGTTGCAAAAAATAAGAGACGTAAAGGGACCGATGTAATTTTCATTTCGAACTAAATTATTTTTCTATTTATCGCCTGTTATTTAACGTATGTTATTTAACGTATGCTATTGTTTGTATGTTAGATTTAATATTTAAGGATTAAATTTTCATTTTTTTCAAATGTCAAAAAATATTCCATTTATGATAGACATGGATGAGTTGGAGCTCATCCAGATGGTGGTCGTCGACGACCTCAAACTTTTCGCCGACATCCCGGTCGAAGAAGGTGACATCATCTTCTTCGACCTTCTACAAGAAGACGAATGGCGTTTCACGCCATCGACTCAAATGTGGGTTTGTTTCCCTAGATTGGGGAACTAAAATAAATTGAAAAATTTAAAATAAATTGAAAAATTTAAATTATAAAAATTATATTAATTTTTCAATCTCCCCACTTAATGTATGCTATTTACCATATGCTGTCTATTGTATGCTATTGTTTGTATGTTATTGTTTGTATGCTAGTTTTAGTATTTAAGAAATAAATTTTCATATTTTTTCAAATGTCAAAATTCAACAGCATAAAACTGTTGAAAAAAGCCGCCAAGCTTCGCCGCCGCGCGTTCCGGGCTTTCTGTGAAGCCCAGGTCGCCCTAGACCGAGCCGACCGCGAGTTTCGCGGTGCTGTTGAGCTCCTCACCGCGGAAACGCGTGATGTGACAGCCCCCTCATCCCCCTCCTCAACCCCATCGCCTTCCACACCCTCTCCAGGAGTGTTTGATTTTGGGAGTGATCCTAAAGAACCACGTTGGAACATAAAGGGTGACTAAATTTATGGAAACTTTAATATAAAATAAAATTAATATGGTGTGATTATTATTTTTTTTAAACTCCCACTTGATGTATGCTATTTATTACATGCTATTTATTACATGCTATTTATTACATGCTATTTTTTGTATGTTAGTTTAGTATTTAAGAATTAAATTTTTCATTTTTCATAAACAATATGGCTCGAATAAAACAAAAAGAACCTATAGAATCTCCTGGCCCCAGATCCCGTCGATGCGCTCGCATGTATGCGGGCGAACCACCCCCCTCCTCCTCCTCCTCAGAGGATGAGTTCTCCCCCTCCTCCTCCTCCTCCGACGGAGCTTTCACTCCTCCCCCCAAGCGTTGCGTTCGTTGTGAGCTCCTGGCGGTTCAAATAGTTCGCCTGGAAAAGGAGCTCCGCGAGGAGCGGCTTGCTTATAGGCAGGTTCGACAGACCCTCCACGTCCTAGGCGATCGCCTAGCCGACAAAAATTTACAGATTCTCACCCTCGAGGGTGAGAATCACGAAATGGCAGTAACGTGGGCCAGTCCAGAAGAGCAGACCAGCCGCCTTATGGTGAAGGGCGCGTCCGACAGGGCTCTCGTCGAGCTTCAAGACGAGAAGATGGAGTTGGCGGACGACCTTACCGCCCTGATGAAAAAGTATCATCTCGACGAATAAATTTATGGAAAATTTTAATTTGTAATAAACTTAGTATAGTATGGTTTAATCTTCTTCATGAGGCGTATGCTATTTTTCACATGCTATTTTTTGTATGCTATTTTTACTATTTAACGAACAAATTTACTCATAACGAGCAAACGCGGAGTTCTCAGGGACCTTTTTTCACATCTATTTGGAAATTTATTTACAAATAGATGTGAAAAAAGGTCCCTGAGAAAGCCGCGTTTGCA